>Ga0307986_10001072_pt1 | contig 20185 bp, 19 predicted proteins | sample EllFjometageno82_FD_203170 | JGI IMG/M metagenome (GOLD analysis project Ga0307986, IMG submission 203170) | Marine microbial communities from Ellis Fjord, Antarctic Ocean - #82 | ecosystem: Environmental > Aquatic > Marine > Unclassified | place: Southern Ocean | collected 2014-10-09
CACTACCAACCCTAGCGAGATTAGTGAGATAGCGCCCACCACCGCAATCAGGAACAAGGTGAAGTAGCTGCCCTCCATTCGCGTGTCCAGAATGAAGTGGGTGCCAGTGTAGATGAATGTCGAAATGAGCAATATCAGCACCATGCGGGAGGCAACCTGCGCTGCGATAAATTCGAATGACGTAAGCGGTGTCGCACGAAGCCGCTTCAAGAATCCATTCTTTCGATAACGTACGACTACATAGCCGACACCGAACAAACAGCTGAACATCATGTTCATACCCAGGATGCCCGGAAGTAGCCAGTCTGCGTATCTAACAGAAACACCCTCAATCTGCTGCTTTTCGATTATATTCACTGTCGGCAATTCGGATTGCAGCAAAGCGATTTCGACGAAATAAGCTTTCGAGGACTCTGGATTAATCCAGTATTTTGGAGTATCGCCAAACTTAACTAATAGATCGAGTTGATGGCGAGCGATTTTCTGCATGGCGATATCGATGTCATCGTAGGCAACGAAATTGATGTAATGAGTTTCAAGGAATGGGTGGACAGCGGCTTCTATCTTGGTATCACTTTGCAGGACGCCAACGGTGTATGAGTCGCGATCGTTGCTGAACGTAAATGACAAACCAAATATCAGTGCGACTGGCAGTATCAAATTCCATGACAGCGACGCACGGTCGCGCAGAAATTCGAGATTGCGTGCCTTAAAGATTGCATGTATGCGTCTAAGTTTCACTGTCATGCCCGTAAAGAATGACCGGTTAGATCAAGAAATAGATCTTCAAGATTCGGTTGTCGAATCTTTATCTGATTGAGATTGCTTACATGTGGCGTCAACGCCTTCAGACTTTCAGCAACATCCGTCGTAACCACTTCAATGATCCCGAGATTATCTAGGACGGTGTGCTCAATGCCAGACAGATTGTCGGTCAGGTCAGAAATCGGCAACTCGATGATCAGGCCGTCGTATTGTTTTTGCAGCAATGCGGCTGGAGAATCCTGGGCGATGATTTTCCCGGCATCGATTATGGCTATTTCATCGCACAAGACTTCCGCCTCGTCCATGTAGTGGGTCGTTAGCAATATCGTTGAACCACCGGCACGAATATCTTGCAGTAAATCCCAGAAATTTCGGCGTGCTTGTGGATCCAGACCTGTTGTCGGTTCATCCAGAAAAATTAGTCGTGGCCGATTGACTAGTGCGACAGCAAGTAACAGTCGTTGCCGCTGCCCACCGGACAGCTTGCGATTGTCGCGGTCGAGTAAGTCGCGAAGCGAGCATCGCTCGAGTAACTCATCGAAATCGGCCTGCCGGTCATAAAGCGTTCGAAACATTTCGATGGTTTCGCGAACGGTAATGAAGTCCTGCAGGGCGGTGTTCTGAAACTGGATTCCTGCTTCCTGTCTGAACTTTGAACCGGCGATTTCGCCGTAATAGAGGACCTCACCGGACGTAGCCGGGGTGACTCCTTCGATTATCTCGACAGTTGTGGTCTTACCGGCCCCGTTTGGCCCGAGAAGTCCAAAACAGATACCTTCTGGTACCGAGAAGCTGACTCCATCTACGGCTCGAACGCCTGGATAATGCTTCAGAATATTGCGAGCTTCGAGGGCGATGGTCATGCTGTAAGGGTAGCGAATAGTATCGTCTCCTGCTAGCGCTAAAGGCGCTACACAGCAGTTGCAAGAATTCATGTATTAGCGGTATCTAATGGCTATGAAACAAACGCAGGGATTCGGGAAAATGACAGAATGATCACAAAATCAGTAGTAAGGTTGACCCTGAAAATTTTTCGCGCGCAAGAGGGTAAGAAGCGTAAGCCTCGTTTTGTTATTGGGCCCAAATCCATCGTTGTAGACGGCATGGCATTTGAGAAAAAGTGGATCGGTTTATCAGCGAATCCACGAATGTCGGCGGAGTCAAAGGCGTCATGTCGATGGAGGATGCTGTACGCTTTAGCGGCGATAAACCTTAATTTTAAGTAGAGTAGGTGTTGTGCAAGGCATAGCTAATCAACTTTCTCTTTTTAGAGGCGCGGACGAGCTCGACTCAATGTTGGGCTTTTCTGTGCGCGAAAGCGGCAGGGCAAGACGCCTTTCGATTAAGGTCTTCCCGAGAGGCCGGGTTGAGGTCGTCGTTCCGAAACGAACGAATGCCAACGATGTTCGCGAATTCGTTGAAGCCCACAGAGACTGGATAGAAAAGGCCAGACAGCAATTTGCGGCAGATCATCCACCAGAACCTTTCAAATTGCCGGATACTGTGCAGCTTGATGGCATCAGCCAGCAGTTTGAGGTTCGATATCGGCCTGAGAGAAGCGCGACAGCCGTTAAGTATCGCGCGAAGGATGGGGTACTACTACTGACCGGCAAGACCGGTGACGAAGGATTGTGTGTTGCCACCTTGAAGCGCTGGCTGACCAGTCTGGCCCGTGCCGAATACGCACCTATCCTATCGTCATTGTCGGCCCGGACCGGAAACTCTTTCCTGAAAATGCATGTTCGTGGGCAGCGCACCTGCTGGGGAAGCCATTCCAGCACTGGGACGATCAGCCTGAACTATTGTTTGATGTTTCTGGATCCAGCACATCTTCGCTATGTCATGATTCATGAGCTTTGTCACGCGCGCCATATGAACCACTCAAAACGATTCTGGCAGCTTGTCGAGCAACATGAGCCGAACTACAGGCAGCTGGACAAAGACCTGAGTAGCAGCTGGAAGAGTATTCCAACCTGGGTAGGTATTTACTAGGATTTAGGAATTTCTACGCTGCCAGCTGACGCAGGACGTAGTGCAAAATACCACCATTTTCGTAGTAATCGCGCTCCTTAGGAGTGTCAATTCGGACTAGCGCTTCAAAACTACTTATATGACCGCCAGCGGAAGTGGCCGTGACCTTTACCGTTTTGGCATCGGGATCCGTCTGGCCACTAATGGCATATATTTCGGTGCCAGTAAGCTCTAAAGATATAGCGTCCTGGCCTTCCATAAATTGCAGCGGAAGAACGCCCATTCCAATCAGATTGGACCGGTGAATACGCTCGAAGCTCTTGGCGATGACCGCTTTGACTCCCAAAAGCACCGTGCCTTTCGCGGCCCAGTCACGTGAGGAGCCCGTGCCATATTCGCTACCTGCGATGACAATCAGGGGTGTTCCTTCAGTGCGATACTTTAGTGACGCGTCAAATATCGACATCTGCTTGCCACTTGGCTGATGGCAGGTCCAACCGCCCTCGGTTCCGGGGGCCAGCAAGTTACGCAAACGAATATTTGCGAACGTGCCGCGCATCATGACTTCGTGGTTGCCGCGTCGCGAGCCGTAGGAATTGAAGTTATGCGGTTCAACACCCTCAGCCTTCAGATATTCAGCAGCTGGGCTATCCAGGGCAATTCCGCCGGCGGGTGAGATGTGATCGGTTGTAACCGAATCGCCCAGCATCGCGAGGGCGCGAGCGCCTTCAATATTGCTGACCGCGGTTGGGGTCTTGGACATGCCTTCGAAGTAGGGCGGATTCTTTACATAAGTGGAGTCGGCATCCCAGGTGTAGATTTCACCCTCAGGAGAGTCGATGCCTTTCCAGTTAGCGTCGCCTTCGAACACGCTGTCATAGCTCGACTTAAACATGGTCGAGTCGATGTTGTTGATTACAGCGTCCTGCACTTCCGCTTGTGTTGGCCAGATGTTCTTCATATAGACCGGATTGCCATCCTGATCATCGCCAAGCGAATCGTTAAGCAAATCGAAGTCCATATTGCCTGCAATTGCGTAAGCAACTACGAGTGGTGGCGATGCTAGGAAGTTGTGCTGTACCAAGGCGTGGATGCGACCTTCGAAGTTGCGGTTTCCGGACAAAACACTTGTCCCAACGATATCATTGCCTTCCACGGCTGCGGCGATCTCTGGCATGAGAGGGCCCGAATTGCCGATACAGGTCGTACACCCGTAGCCAACGTTAAAGAATCCAATGGTACCAAGGTCGTCAAGCAGGCCCGATTTCTCAAGGTAGTCGGTTACAACGCGTGATCCTGGTGCGAGGCTCGTTTTTACCCATGGCTTGGCTTTCAAGCCCTTCGCAGCAGCCTTTTGTGCAACCAATCCAGCGGCCAACATAACGGCCGGGTTTGAGGTGTTTGTACAACTGGTGATCGCAGCGATCAAAATTGCACCGTCACGAATCTCGGTATCAGTGCCATTAATGTTGGCAATACCGGTGCCGCCTTCTGGGCGATCGGCAATCGCTGATTCAAGGATGCCTGCATAGGATTTAGCGGCGTCGGTCACCGCGATTCGATCCTGCGGGCGCTTGGGTCCGGCAATGCTGGACACAACGTCGCCCATATCGAGTTCGAGTGTATCGCTGTACAGCGCATCCGGCTCGCCTTCGTGGCGCCACATACCTTGTTCTTTGGCATAGGCTTCGATCAGCGCGCATTGTTCAGCATCACGTCCAGAGAGCTCGAGATATCGAATCGTCTCGCCATCAATTGGGAAAATTCCACAAGTGGAGCCAAATTCAGGAGACATATTGCCGAGCGTCGCGCGGTCAGCCAACGGCATATGCGAGAGGCCGTCGCCAAAGAATTCGACGAACTTGCCAACAACACCCTTTTTGCGAAGCATTTCGGTAACAGTCAAGACCAGATCGGTCGCGGTTGTGCCTTCACGAAGCTTACCAGTCAGTTTGAAGCCGACGACATTTGGTATCAGCATTGTAATTGGCTGGCCCAGCATTGCAGCCTCAGCCTCGATACCACCGACGCCCCAGCCGAGCACGCCCAAGCCATTGATCATCGTTGTATGTGAATCCGTACCAACGACGGTATCCGGATAGGCTGAGCGGGTGCCGTTCTTATCCACATCAAAAATGACGCGACTCAGGTATTCAAGATTGACCTGGTGGACGATGCCTGTGTTTGGCGGTACAACACGGAAATTCTCAAATGCAGACTGACCCCATCGCAGGAATGAATAGCGTTCTTTGTTGCGTTGGAATTCAATTTTATTGTTGAGATCCAGAGCGTTTGCAGCGCCGTAATTATCGACCTGAACAGAATGATCGATAACGAGTTCGGCGGGCGACAATGGATTAATGTCGGCAGCGGATCCACCAAGCTTTACGACAGCGTCACGCATCGCTGCGAGATCGACAACAGCAGGGACACCGGTGAAATCCTGCAATATGACGCGAGCGGGCGTAAACGATATTTCGGTGCTTGGAGCTGCCTTCGGATCCCAGTTGGCAAGTGCCAGAATATCGTCTCGAGTGACATCGCGGCCGTCTTCGTGGCGCAGCAGATTCTCAAGCAGAACTTTAAGGGAGTAGGGAAGGCGGTCTACGTGGCCCTCTTTCACAGCGTCGAGGCGATAAACTTCGTATTCATTGCCGCCGACTTCAAGCGCTCCACGTGCGCCAAAGCTGTCAGTCATGTTGTCTCTCCGGAATTCGGGTTGTACAGAGCGGCCAGACGGCCGCAGGGGGTGCGCATTATAGCGAATGGGCAGGGAATCTGCTTATCCTATTTTATTTACCACCGCACCGCCTAGGCAGCGTTCGTTATCATAAAAGACAACGAACTGCCCCGGTGCGACAGCCTTTTGTGGTTCGCCAAAAAGAACCTCTGCTGTGCCGTCATTCAGTACTTGGACAACACAGTCCTGATCTACCTGCCGATAGCGAACCTTGGCGCGACATCGCAGTCCTTCGGCGAGCCCCATAGGCGCGGCACCGATCCAGCTCACGTCCGTGGCCAGCAGCGAATTGCTAAACAGCATTTTGTGCTCACCCTGGGCGACGATCAATTCGTTCTTCTCGAGGTTCTTGCCAACGACATACCAAGGTTCGTCACTGCGGTCAGTGCGACCACCAATTTGAAGCCCTCGACGCTGACCGAGTGTGTGGTACATCAAGCCCTGATGGATACCAATTTCTTCGCCACCTGGAGTCACCATAGGGCCGGGTTTTGCTGGCAGATAGGTCGCAAGAAATTCTCGAAAAGGACGTTCGCCGATGAAGCAGATGCCCGTGCTGTCTTTCTTGTCATGAACGGTGAGGCCGGAATCGCGTGCAATCTGTCGTACCTCATCCTTTTGAATATCGCCCAAAGGGAAAACGGTTTCAGCTAATGCATCGGAACTGACGGCATGCAGGAAGTAGCTTTGGTCCTTGCCAGGATCAGCACCCTTAAACAATGCCCCAATACCGTCGACGATATCGGACCGTGCGTAGTGTCCCGTTGCCAGTAGATCACCGCCGAGGCGTTTGGCATAGTCTCGAAACACACCGAACTTGATTTCGCGATTGCAAAGCACATCCGGGTTCGGCGTTCGCCCGACTTTGTACTCTCTCAGGAAATACTCGAACACCTGATCTCGGTATTGCTTCGAAAAATTAGCGTGGTGCAGAGTAATACCCAATTGCTCACAAACATTCCGGGCATCCTGGAGATCATCTGCAGCGGTACAGTAGCCGTCGTCGTCTTCCCAGTTAGTCATGTGCAGGGCTTGGACATCCGCGCCAGCTCTCTGCAGCAAGATGGCGGCTACAGCGGAGTCCACACCCCCTGAGAGCCCGAGAATGACTCGCTTGTTCGCGACCTGAGTTTCAATGGGCATCACCATAAGCGGCGCATATTAACATTGTGGCGGCAGTTGGCATGCTTGCTTTCGATGAAATAAATTGATTAGTGAGAGGCGTAGCGTAATAGGTAAGCAGTTCGATTCAATTCACGAGAATATTCAGAAGTGGACAGAACGACAGAGAATGTTCTTCGTTGGGTCTACACCTCTGTCCAGCGACGGATTATTTAACTTGTCGCCATACGGGCGCCAGCCAAACAGAAAGCCACTAAAGAAATGCGTCTGAGCCAGGAACATAAAAGGGACGGCGCGGTGGTGGTGCCGGAAGAATTGCCCCGGCATCAGCAAAGGGGAAGCGCCGGAAAACACGAAACGCTTCAGCATAATGCCCATCTGGCGCATTGCACTGGCCAGCGCGAAACCGGTTCTGCAGTGCCGCACCGGCGGCAAAGCGCTTAGGATGCTGGCTGTCATGCGCCATGATCGCCGCCTGTTTTTCCGTGTGATAGGAGGTGATATCGACATAGAATTCAGGCGCAAAGCCAACGCCCATCAATGTATCGGCAAAGAACAATGGACATATGAAGCCAGCTGCATCCTCGACAAGGCGCGACAGAGCACGGTGATCGGGATGATAATCCTCTGGCGCGTGGGTGATCACCGCATCGGGGTGAAAGTCAGACACCAGATCGGCAATCACCTTGCCGGCGTCAGGCTGGCTGGCAAGTTGTCCATCGGGAAAGCCAAGAAAATTTGGGCGCCCCAGTTTCGCCAGACCTTTTGTCGTCTCATTAGCGCGCCGCTGCGCGAGCTCGGCCGCTGGCCCACTGCCACCAGCCGCGCCATCGGTGGCAACAGCAATCCTGACCTCATCACCACGCGCCGCACAGGCCGCCAGCGTGCCATAGACAAAAATCTCGATATCGTCGGGATGCGCGCCAATCGCCAGAATTTTCATTGTCACCTCAAATGACGAAGATCAGACACCGAATCCCTGATGCTGGGTCATGGTTTTTAACTTTGGTTATGTACTTCGGTTGTAAACTGGCATGCGACAGCGAGGCAAGCCAGATATGCCATCATGCTATCACCTTGACGCATGCGCGGATATATTGAGGGCCTGGACATCCGCGCCAGCTCTCTGCAGCAAGATGGCGGCCACAGCGGAGTCCACACCCCCTTGAGAGCCCAAGAATGACTCGCTTGTTCGCGACCTGAGTTTCAATGGGCATCACCATAAGCGGCGCATATTAATATTGTGGCGGCAGCTGGCATGCTTGCTTTCGATGAAGTGAATGGATTGGTGAGGGACGTAGCGTAATAGGCAAGCAGTTCGATTCAATGTCAGGAATTTTCAGGTATCTCAAATGCACCATGCTTGAGCATCCATCGGAGTGTCTCGATTCGCTCGGCATCGTCTTCGATCGGCTTTTGGAGAAAGCGCTTACTGCAAATTCTTTCAATTGTATCGACGTACGAGGACGGAAGGGGCCGATCGCTGCCGTTGACATACAAATTGCGGTCATCGAATGCAATTTGACTCATGCCATGTACTTTTAGACGGCGACCTCGCTGGAGGTGTAAAAGCGCCGCCTCTATTCCCTCGACGGTGACTTCGTCAGGCTCGAGCCAGTCTTTGGTCTGAGTCGCGAAACGGCCGAGTGCAACTCCCACTTCATCATGCCGGTTAGAGTTCAGATGCAGCAATTGCAATGCACGTGTCGCGGCTGCATTGGACAAGTAGCCGCGTTTCGACTCACTGACCCGCAGGTCCGAGTCACGATAGAAGCGATTGTCGTTGGGGACCCCGTTATTCAGTGCATGCGATAAATCGCTAATTTGAGGTGCTCGCATGCCTATGGAGTAAGTGATGCACGCGCGTATTGCGGTGCCCCAGTGGGCGACACCTGGCGGAAGATACAGAACATCTCCCTCTAACATGTCCCACTGTTCGTCACTGCCAAATTCAGTCAATAGCGCAAGATCGGTGCTTGCTGAAGGGTCAGGCAGTACTTCATTGGTTGTGTGTCGCCAGCTGCGAACGCCAATTCCTTGGCATAGAAATACGTCATATTGGTCTTTGTGCGGCCCAACGCTGCCGCCGGGCGCTGCGAAGCTAACCATCAGATCGTCAATCCGCCAATCGGGTATGAAGGGAACGTGCGTAAACCAGGCACGCATAGCGGGGAGATGCTTTTCAACGTCATGGACGAGTAGGGTCCAGTCGCGCTTTGGCAAATCTTGGAGGTACTCGGGATCGAACGGGCCGGTTTCGACCCGATAACGGCAGCGACCATCAATGCGATCCGTAAACACGAGCCGCGACTCGACATCGTCTAAGGTTGCCAGCCATCCGAGTTCATTTCGCGTTATGGCCGGACGGATGCGCGGCAAGCCCCCTGGCATGCATAAAGGCTGCTCTTGCCAATAGTCGCTAAGAAAGGCTTCAACCGTCAGTTTTCCGGGAAGCTTAAGCATTCGCCATGGCGCTCAGATATCGCGAGCCTGTTGCGCCGCGAGTCCGACATAGGATTCCGGCGTCAGATTAAGCAAGCGCTCAATTTCGGATTCCGGAATGTCCAGCGTCTTAATGAATTTGAGCAGGATCTCCTTGCTGACGGCCTGCCCACGCGTAAGTGCTTTGAGTTTCTCATAGGGCTCCGGAATACCGTAGCGCCGCATGACGGTTTGCACAGCCTCCGCCAGAACTTCGTGCGCACTTGCAACGTCGGCAGTGATTACAGCCGAATTGACCTCCAGTTTTCCAACGCCCTTTAGTAGCGATTGCAATGCGATGACTATGTAAGCAACAGCAGAACCCAGATTTCGTTGTACGGTGGAATCTGTCAGATCTCGTTGCCAACGTGATATCGGTAATTTCTCCGAGAAATGTCCGAGCATGGCATTGGCCATACCGAAATTACCTTCTGCGTTTTCAAAGTCGATCGGATTGACCTTGTGCGGCATCGTGGACGAGCCGACTTCATTCTTGGCGACACTCTGCTTGAAATAGCCCAAAGAGATATATCCCCAGACATCACGACTGAAGTCGATCAGTATCGTGTTGTAGCGCATCAGTGCATGGCAGTATTCGGCCGTCCAATCATGCGGCTCGATTTGGGTTGTGTATGGATTGGGGTCTATGCCGAGCGATTCTATAAAGCGATGAGCGATGGCCGGCCAATCAGCATTGGGGTAGGCGATCGCATGAGCATTGTAGTTGCCGACCGCACCATTGAATTTTCCAAGAATTTCAACGGCTGAAAATTGCTTCTGAGTACGATCCAGTCTCGCGATAACGTTCGCAACTTCCTTACCGAGGGTCGTCGGACTGGCGGTTTGTCCATGCGTACGGGACAGCATGGACAGATCGGCGTTTTCCGTTGCCAGCTGATTCAGCTTGCTGCGCAAATCCCGCATTAGCGGGACCAGGACGTCGACTCGTGCCGAGCGCAGCATCAGGGCATACGATAGATTGTTGATGTCCTCGGATGTGCAGGCAAAATGCAGAAAGTCCTTTAATGTATCAGCCTCCGGTCCGCTACCGAGTTTCTCGCGAATAAAGTACTCGACTGCTTTGACGTCGTGATTGGTCGTTATCTCGATTTTCTTGATGCGTTCAGCATCGCTGATCGAAAAATCGTCGACAATATGATTGAGGATACCCTTCATGACCGACGTCAGCGGAGCCAGTTCCGGTACGGCTGCTTCTTCCGACAGGCATTGAAGCCAACGTACTTCGACCAATACACGAAAACGGATTAATCCGTACTCGCTGAATATGCCACGAAGGTCTTCGACCTTTTCGGCGTAGCGGCCGTCAGCCGGTGATATAGCCTTTAGAGTAGAGATATTCATACCAGTGTAGACTTGCGCGCGCAAAGCGCGAATCATACACGAACTAATCATCACCAGAGGGTAGAAAATACCCTACGGAGCGCGACAGACAATGAGTGACAAGGCATACCGTATCGAGAAGGACAGCATGGGCGAACTAAAAGTCCCGGAAGATGCACTTTGGGGAGCGCAGACGCAGCGTGCGATTGATAATTTTCCGATCTCCGGGATCTCGATGCCGACGCAATTTATTGCTGCACTCGGCCTCGTAAAATGGGCGGCAGCTGGCGCGAATGCCGAGCTCGGCCTCTTGGAAAGTGACGTAGCGGTTGCGATTCAAGCGTCCGCGATGTCGATAGCTGAAGGGCAATATGATGAGCACTTTCCTGTCGATGTGTTTCAGACGGGCTCCGGCACCAGCTCCAATATGAATGCTAACGAAGTTATCTCTCGTCTGGCGACTGAGCATCTCGGCTCTGAGGTGCATCCCAATGATCATGTCAACATGTGTCAAAGCAGCAACGATGTTATTCCGACGTGTGTGCACGTTAGCGCGGCGGTCAGCATTCATAAGAACCTGCTGCCTGCGCTCAAGCACTTATCTGAGGTTCTCGAAGCGAAAGCTGACGAAACTCGTGATGTTGTAAAAACAGGACGCACGCATTTGATGGATGCGATGCCGATAACGCTCGGGCAGGAGCTTGACGGCTGGCGCTCTCAAATTGATCATGCATCGGCTCGATTGAGCGATACGATGAAGCGCTTGGTGCAGCTTGCGCAGGGCGGTACGGCCGTCGGCACCGGAATCAACGCACATCCGAAATTCGGCGACAAAGTTGCCGTCTTACTGGGTGAAAAAACCGGGGTGCCATTCGCACCAGCAGGTTCGAAATTTGAGAGCCTCAGCAGCCTGGATGCGGCAGTCGAAACATCCGGACAATTGCGAGTATTGGCGGTCAGCCTGACCAAGATAGCGAATGATTTGCGTTGGATGAATTCCGGACCATTAGCAGGCATTGGTGAGATTGAATTGCCGGCACTACAACCCGGCTCAAGTATCATGCCCGGTAAAGTGAACCCGGTAATTCCGGAAGCCGTGGCGATGGTTTGTGCTCAGGTTGTTGGTAACGACGCGACCATCGCGATGGGAGGCCAGTCAGGTAACTTTCAACTCAACGTCATGTTGCCGGTAGTGGCCTACAACTTGCTGCAGAGTATCGAATTACTGGCCAATGCCAGCAAATGTCTTGCGGATAAGGCTATCGCAGGGTTTTCTGTGAATATAGAAAATATCAATCGCTCACTACACCGGAACCCAATTCTGGTTACCGCACTCAATCCTGTTATAGGTTATGAGAAGGGCGCCGCTGTCGCGAAAGTAGCTTATAAAGAAGGCCGTCCTGTGAAGGATGTTGCTCGTGATATGACCGACCTGACCGATGAGGAGCTTGATCGCTTGCTTAATCCAGCGGAACTCACAGAGGGTGGAATCAAGCATTAATAGCGACGTATTTCTTACGTCGGAAGATATTCGGTATCGTCTTCGCGGCACTGAACTACCGTCTAATCCGATTGATGTCGTAGCAAGCCTTGACGGTTCACGATGGCTGGAGCCGATGCGTGAGCAGCTGTCCGGGACGTTGAAGGCGGCTGGCGTTCTCGTGCCAATCATTGAGCGAGACGGCAGTCTTCATGTGTTGCTCACACAGAGATCGGCGGAGCTCAAGCACCACGCTGGACAAGTGAGCTTCCCAGGCGGCCAAATGGAAGATCACGACGGCAACGTCGAGGCAGCAGCGCTGCGAGAAACCGAGGAAGAGGTGGGAATTGACGCTGAGCATATCTCTGTGGTGGGTTATCTCAATACAATGCCCACCGTGACAGGGTATGCAGTCACACCCATCGTTGGCCTGGTCGCTGCCGCGGCAGAGCTTGATATCGATAAGAGTGAAGTCGAATACACATTTGAGGTGCCGCTGCCGTTTCTGCTGGATGCCAGCAATGATATTCGTGGCGAGTTGACGAGCTATGATCGAAAATTGCCGGCGGTTGAGTTTCATTGGGAGAACGAAAGAATCTGGGGTGCAACAGCATTCATGATTCTATCTCTAAGGAAAATACTTTTAAAACAATAATATATGAATGAAATCGATAAATTACTTGAAGTTATGCGCAGGCTCCGCGACCACTGAAAGTGGTTGCCCGTGGAATGTCCAGGAGGAGCTTGATCGCTTGTTTGATCCTGCGGAACTCACAGAGGGTGGAATCAAGCATCAATAGAGACGTATTTCTTACGTCAGAAGATATTCGGTATCGCCTTCGTGGTACCGAGCTACCGTCTAATCCGATTGATGTCGTAGCAGGCCTTGACGGGTAATTATCGAGTGCCTTTAGTGCTCAAATTAAAGAACATTATATAATCCTACTACGTTCATTAGTGAATACCACGTCATCAGTACCATCATCCACGAGCTCTTTCTAACGTACATCGCGTACATCAACAGAACACTTCCAACCAAATACAAAGAAAATACTATAAGTAATGGCGGGTATGGTGATTTAACTGCCAATACAATGCTAGCGCAAACTGATGATGTAGTTGCAATAGCTTCAGTCCAAAACAGCGTTTGACTTTCACGCCATGTAATGACCCAAAAATCCCAAATGTCGCCAACAATTTTCTTCATATTGTATTAACGCTCGCTAAGGTAGTTTCTAATATTTCGTGATCTTCTGATTAATCAATGTAATCATCTTTGAATGCAATTTCACAGGCTTTCCTTAACGCGCCTGGTTTGATTTGTAGTTCTTCTGCGATTGCTTTAATAGTATCGTTCAATCCACCATTCAAATCTTCTACGTCTTGCACAGTGTAGGGCATCCAACGGAACTAGAGCAAGATTGGCATGGAGATTGTGATGATTTTGCTGGATGCCAGCAATGATATTCGTGGTGAGTGGACGAGCTATGATTAAAAATTGCCGGCGATTGAATTTCATTGGGAAAACGAAAGAATCTGGGGTGCAACAGCATTCATGATTCTATCTACAAGAGAAATCCTTTTAAAACAATAATATATGAATGGAATCGATAAATTACTTGAAGTTATGCGCAAGCTCCGTGATCCTGAGAATGGTTGCTCGTGGGATGTCCAGCAAGACTTCAGCAGCGTCGCCCCGCACACCATTGAGGAAGCTTACGAGGTTGCGGATGCGATCGAGCGTGGGGATATGGGCGATCTGCGTGATGAACTCGGGGACCTCCTGTTTCAGGTTGTATTTCACGCCCGCATGGCCGAGGAGGCCGGTAGCTTCAATTTCAATGATGTGGCAAGCGCTAATGCCGAGAAGATGATTAGGCGACATCCTCACGTCTTTGGCAGCGATGCTGAGCGCTCAAAGGGTAAGCATGCGGGTAGTTGGGAGCAAATAAAGGAGGCGGAACGATCAGAGTCCGTTGATGGAAGTGCTCTTGCTGGCATTGCTAATGCGTTGCCGGCATTGAAACGGGCGGAAAAACTCGGTAAACGAGCGAGTCGCGTCGGATTTGATTGGCCGAATCGAAAGGGCGTACGCGACAAGATTCACGAGGAGCTTGACGAGCTTGAGGAGGCGGCAGGCACGCGTGACCCTGAGTGTATGGAAGAGGAATTGGGCGATCTGGTCTTTGCGGTCGTCAATCTTGCGCGGCACCTCGATATAGACCCTGAAAAGGCCCTCACGAGTGCGAATCGCAAGTTTGAGAGACGCTTTCGGGATATGGAAAGCGAAATCACCGAGTCCGGTAAGCGGCTAAAAGACTACAAACTTGCGGCTCTCGATAGGTTTTGGCGCAATGCGAAGAAGCGCGTAGGCTAGTGATTTAGCAATAATAAACGCGTTACACAGCTAACTTCGTCGCCCCTGAAGCCGGCTGATAAAGACTATCTAAACCTCTGATTACATGAGAAACTTTTGAGGCTTGAAACAAGCCATGGCATAGTCCGCATTTTCCGCTTGGCGAAAGCCGACGAACCTTACCCAGAGAAGAATCGAGAACGTGAGCAGAACAACACCCAAAAGCGATTGGCATCCCGCGAGCTGGCAGAGCAAAGAAGCCTCTCAACAAGCGTCTTATCCTGATTTAGCCGCATTGGACCGTGCAGTGGCTGATTTAAGTCGGCTGCCACCGATTACGACGTCGTGGGAGGTTGACGACCTCAAGGCTCATTTCGCCAAGGCTCAGCGTGGTGAGGCATTTGTTTTGCAAGGCGGAGATTGTGCGGAAACATTTGACGAATGTACGTCCGAAAATATCGTTGCTAAATTAAAAATTCTACTGCAGATGAGTCTCGTGATGATTTACGGGATGAAGAAACCGGTCGTTCGGGTTGGCCGAATGGCGGGCCAGTACGCAAAACCACGTTCGGCGGATACAGAAACGCGGGACGGCGTTACGCTGCCGAGTTTCCGTGGTGATCTTATCAACCGTAGCGGCTTCACGGCAGACGAGCGAACTCCAGATCCGCAGATGATATTACGCGGTTATGAAAGAGCATCACTGACATTAAACTTCGTGCGTTCGTTGATCGACGGCGGATTTGCCGATCTGCATCATCCTGAATATTGGGATCTTGATTGGGTTGGTCATTCTTCCGCTGCCGGCGAGTATCACAACATAGTGTCTTCAATTTCCGATTCGCTGGATTTTCTTGAAACGGTGTCGGGCCGACAATTTCATCGGACGCAGCGAGCGGACATATACGCGGCGCATGAGGGATTGCACCTGCACTACGAACAAGCTCAAACGCGATACCTCGATCGTCGCGAGCGTTGGTATAACCTGACGACACATTTCCCTTGGATCGGAATGCGGACAGCCCAGCTTGATGGCGCGCATATCGAATACTTCCGCGGCATCGCAAACCCTGTGGGCGTGAAGATTGGACCGGGAATGACGCGGGAGTGGCTACAAGGCCTTGTGGAGACGTTGAATCCGAATAATGAACCGGGTCGTCTGACCTTAATTCATCGATTTGGTGCTAAGTCGGTAGAAGAGCAGCTTCCTGACATGATCAAAACAGTCAAAGAGATGGGCGCTCAGGTGCTTTGGGTTTGTGACCCGATGCATGGCAATACCGAGAGCACAGCGGATGGCACGAAGACTCGCCGCTTCGATAACATCATCGGGGAAATCGAGTCTGCCTTTAAGGTTCACGATTCCATGGGCAGTCATCTTGGTGGTGTTCACCTGGAGCTGACCGGTGAAAACGTTACTGAGTGTACTGGCGGTGCCCGTGGCCTTACGGATGCTGATCTAGCCAGAGCCTATAAATCGACGGTTGATCCGAGACTGAATTACGAGCAAGCAATGGAAGTTGCAATGCGAATAGCGGGCCTCAACAAAGCCTGACTATTGCAGAGAATGCCAGGCGTCCACGGTAGAGATTTGCCGTGATTCACCTGGGTGAAGCTCGTCCAGCGTCCACGGACCAATCGAATACCGAATGAGTCGCAAGGTTGGTAGCCCGACTGCGGCAGTCATGCGGCGAATCTGTCTATTTCGGCCCTCAGATAACGTGATCTCCAACCAGCTGTCCGCCACCGTTTTTCGCTGCCGAATGGGTGGGATGCGCTCCCATAACATCGAAGGGGCGTCCATGCACTTTGCGGCGACAGCTTGTGCGGGGCCATCCTTGAGTTCCACCCCACTCACGAGCGCGTCCAATTGCTCGTCGCTGGCGTCACCTTCTATCTGTACCCAATAGGTCTTCTGGATTTTCGACTTCGGCTGGCTGATTCGTGCCTGCAAGCGACCATCGTCTGTGAGAGCCATCAAGCCTTCGCTTTCGAAGTCTAGGCGGCCGGCCGGATACATCTCTGGCAAAGTAACGTAATTCGCCAACGTGGCCCGCCCATCGGGATCCGTAAACTGGCACAGCACCCGAAAGGGTTTATTGAGAAGAATCAGCACTATTTGTCGTCCCCGGCGATCTGTACAATGTACGCCTTTCCCGTTCCTCTGGATCCACCATGCACTACGATCATATCAATGTGCCCGCCGACGGTGTGCCCATAGCAGCAAACCCGGACCATAGCCTGAATGTCCCGAATTTTCAGATCATTCCGCTCATCGAGGGCGACAGCATTGCTCCCGGCACCAAACTTGTCGGCACGCGCGGCTGTGGTGAAGCGATAATTCGCCATACGGACGACTGAGGCGCTTGATCAACGATAAACTCTTCGACAAGGACTGTCGCGAGTGCCCAAGGCTCTCGCTGTTTCTGGATGATGTTCAGGAGCGGTATCCGGATTATTATTGCCGGCCAGTTTCGCCGTTTGGGGCAGCGAATGCACGTTTTCTGGTCGTCGGTCTCGCGCCTGGAATGCACGGTGCGAACAGAACAGGGCGACCGTTTACGGGAGATCACGCGGGAGTTTTGCTCTATCAGATGCTCCACAAGTACGGATTCGCAAGTCGAGACCATTCGGAAGCAGCTGACGATGATTTGAAGCTGATCGACTGTCGGATAACAAACGCCGTGAAATGTCTCCCACCAGATAACAAGCCGGTCGGTGCTGAAATTAATACCTGCAATAATTTCTTGGCGAATGAGCTGCGAACGTTGCCGAGCGATGCCGTGGTCATGGCATTGGGTGGCATTGCGCATCGCGCCGTAATCAAAGCACTTGGTATGCGGCAAGTCGAGTTCAAATTTGGGCATGCAGCCGTGCACGACGTTAAGTATTTTAAGTTGCTCGATTCCTACCACTGCAGTCGCTACAACACCAACACGGGCCGCTTGACTGAAGATATGTTCGACGGAATATTTGCGAAGGCTTGGGAGTTACTGGATAACAAGCGCAGTGAGTAACGACGCACCATTTGAAATCAAGCCGTTTCTACGGACCCTGACGCATCGTCCGGGTGTGTATCGCATGCTTGATGCAAAGCACAAGATCATCTACGTGGGCAAAGCACGTGATTTGAAAAAACGAGTTTCAAGTTACTTCAACCGAACTCACGATGCGCCGAAAACCGCTGCGATGATGGAGTTGGTTCTGCGAGTCGAAGTTACTGTGGCCAATACAGAGGCCGAGGCTTTGATTCTCGAATACAGCCTGATAAAGCAGCATAAGCCGCGCTTCAATATCTTATTGCGCGATGACAAGAGCTACCCCTACATCTACGCATCAACCGAGCACGATTACCCGCGCTTGCGATTCCACCGCGGAGCGCGGAAAGGCAAAGGGCGCTATTTTGGTCCGTACCCAAGTACATCTGCTGTTCGACAAACCCTGAATGAGCTGGAGAAGTTATTTCTAATCCGAAATTGTTCGGATAGCTTTTTTCAAAATCGGACTCGCCCGTGCCTGCAGTATCAGATTAAACGCTGTACAGCACCGTGCGTTAATCTGATCAGCAAGGATCAATACGCGACCGATATTGATGCTGCAATCTTGTTCCTCGATGGGAAAAACAAAAGCGTCGTCAATACCTTCGTTAGGCGAATGGAGAAGGCAGCCGATGTTCAAGACTATGAGCATGCAGCACGTTTTCGCGACCAGATATCAAAGTTCAAGGAAATTGAGGCGCGCCAACTCGTTAAGCGTAGTGGCAAACTTGATTTGGATATTCTCGGATTCAGATCTAACAGCGCTATTCACTGTGTGACAGTTATGTTCATTCGTAATGGCACTGTGATTGGTAGTCGCGATCATTTTCCACGCCTTCAGGGTGAGACGGACAAGCAGAAAATAATCAACGCATTCGTCGCCCAGTATTATCTGGGTCGTGATGCGCCGACTGAAATCGTCATTGAGTTGGAAATTCCGGATGGTGAGTTATTACAACAGGAGCTCACCGCTCGCATGGGGCGCAAGGTACAGATTCGCTCGAGGGTGCGCGGAGACCGCCTACGCTGGTTGCAGATGGCGAGAACGAATGCGGAGCAAGGCCTAAATCTGAAGGTCGCGAGTAATGCCACAATTAAACGTCAATTTCTAGCCCTTGGTGAGGCATTACAACTCGAAGATCCTCCACAGCGTCTCGAGTGTTTTGATGTAAGCCATACCTCCGGTGAGATGACAGTGGCCTCTTGTGTTGTTTTCAATACCGCAGGAGCCCTGAAGAGCGATTACAGACGCTTTAATCTCAGTCCAGACTCGTTAGGCGATGATTATGCAGCGATGTCTGAGGCTTTACAGCGGCGTTATGCGCGCATCAAAAAAGGCGAGGTGCCTATACCGGATATTCTATTCGTGGATGGCGGCAAAGGGCAGCTTGCCGAGGCGATGAAGGTATTGGCGGATTTAGGACTCGACTGGTTAACGGTGGTAGGTGTTGCAAAAGGCCGCTCACGCCGACCAGGCGCCGAACAACTCTTCCGCCCAGGTGAGTCGAGGGCGATGACATTGCCACCGGATTCGCCAGCGTTGCTTCTAATTCAGCAGATTCGGGATGAAGCACATCGCTTCGCGATTACCGGGCATCGCCAGCGCCGCGCCAAAGCGAGACGGACCTCCACATTGGAGGAAATCCCGGGTTTGGGGCCAAAGAAACGTCGGGAACTATTGCGGCAGTTCGGGGGGTTGCAGGGCGTAGTTGCGGCCGGTGTAGACGATTTGGTTCATGTGCACGGTATTAGTCGAAAACTGGCCGAAAACATATACAATGCATTGCATCTTGAAAGTTGAAGAAAGTCGGGCTGACGATTGAAGCTTAATCTTGCAAATATGTTGACGCTGTTCCGAATTGCATCGATTCCGGTCGTTGTGATTTGTTTTTACAGCGAGGTGATTCCGCATGCACGGCCCGTCGCCGCCATTCTGTTTGGGATCGCTGCGGTCACCGACTTCATCGACGGCTGGGTTGCCAGGCGGTATGCTCAGACGTCGCGTTTTGGGGAATTTCTCGACCCGGTTGCTGACAAGCTAATGGTCTCGATCGTATTGGTGATGTTGGTGCAGGCTGATGCTCGGTGGTTCGAGGACGTTATCGCGATGATCATCATTGGCCGAGAGATAACTGTTTCCGCGCTGCGTGAGTGGATGGCAACGCTCGGTGAGCGAGCCAGCGTCAAAGTTTCTGTTGTTGGAAAGATCAAGACCACGCTGCAAATGCTCGGCATCACATTCATGGTTTACCAGGAGTTACTCTTCGGAATCCCTGTCTATACCGTCGGATTCGTATTGCTGGTGCTCGCTGCGATTATGACGATCTGGTCGATGATCATATATCTGAAAGCGGCTTGGCCCTCCATTATCGAGGATCAACAGGCATCTAATTAGCGAAACCGGCAATTACGTCTTGACTTGAGCCTGTTAAACGCTAGAATCTCGACCGTTCGCGGGAATAGCTCAGCTGGTAGAGCGCAACCTTGCCAAGGTTGAGGGACATAGTCCAAACCGCCTACCTTACCCAAACTATCAAGCAAACAAAGACTTTACCAAGCGCATAACTACGTTATTATTAGAATAACTGGGTGACGGCAGAGTGACGCGACATGCGTAAAGCAAATTTTTCTGAAATATATATTAAGAGCCTTCCTATTAAGAATAAGGAATATTCTATTATGGAGGGTAACCTTCGAATTAGAGTCTTTCCTAGTGGAACTAAGTCTTGGTCTTTCTATAAAACAGATCTTTCAGGTAAGCGTACCCCTCAATCACTTGGCTTCTATCCACAAATATCCCTAGCTAAAGCTAAACAGATGGCGTCGATCCAATCTGCAAACATCTACACGACAGGGCACGGAATCGAAACTAAGGCTAAAGGTATTACATA
>Ga0307986_10001073_pt1 | contig 20183 bp, 19 predicted proteins | sample EllFjometageno82_FD_203170 | JGI IMG/M metagenome (GOLD analysis project Ga0307986, IMG submission 203170) | Marine microbial communities from Ellis Fjord, Antarctic Ocean - #82 | ecosystem: Environmental > Aquatic > Marine > Unclassified | place: Southern Ocean | collected 2014-10-09
TGGTCCAACATTAGGATTTCTTTTTATAACAGAGCTTTTTATTTTTTTTAAAAAAAAATAAATTAATTAATCTTTATTAAATTATATTTTTTCTGTTTTATTCAGATTTATTTCTTTTGGTTTAAAAAGCTTCTATATTATCATTTCCCTTTAAAAAATTTCTAACCCAGATCTTAAATTCTTTTATAATAATTTCTTCTGGTTCAATATTCCATGATCTTTGATCTTCTTGACTTCTATTAAGCTTTATGAATCCTTTTTGTTTCGCATTTTCCAAAATCAATCTTAACGAAGGTTTAGAAATTTTACTTGCAGGAGCAACTGCTCTTGCTAAACTTTCTATACTAATCTTTTTATTTTTAAAATGAGCGTTCATAATTAATAACCACATTGTCATAGTTGTAATATCTTTTCTAAAAAATTTAATACAATTATTTTTCTGACTAACATCTAATATATCTTGCAATAAATTAGTGCATATTTTTTCAGCTCTTTCATTTGTAATGCTCATAGATGATATTAATAAAGTATATATAAAGTAATTGATAGTAATATTTTTACATAATTCTTTTGTGTATATTTATTAAAGCTCCTTATTTAAAAAAAATACCAAATTAATTGTAGTCTTTAGAAGTGGAGATAATCTTGAATATATTAGATTAAAGTGTAGTTAATATATAATGAAAAAAATATTAATAACTTTAAACTTATTTATATTTTGCATTTCTTGTGCAAGCCCCACTGTAATTAACGTTATAGGTCCAAATGATAATAACCTAAATTGTAAAGAATTAAGTACAGAAATCACTAGAGCCAATAAATATGCTGATGAAGCTCAAGAAGCTAAAAAAATGAATAAACCACATAATATTGGTGCAATATTATTTTTTATGCCAGGCATGGGATTTACAATGAAAAATATAGAAGAAGCTTCAAAAGCAGCAAAAGATAGAGCCATTCATTTAAATCAATTAAAAAAAGATAAAAATTGTTAACATAATTATATTGTATAGGAAATACTCTTCCAAATAACAGTAAATACTAATTATTAATTATATCTTCAATAAATAATTTAAATAAAAATCTTTATAATTTTTCAATCCGTATGATGGGGTTAAAGAGTAATGTAAGGCTTAATTTTTTGGTAACTTTTTTTTTATTTTAATTAAATCTTCAAATAAATATTTTAAATTTTTAAGAGAATTTTGTTTAATATTGTTATTTTTTAACAAAAAATTATTTATTTGAATTGGTAAATTTTTAACATTTTTTACAATTTTTATTGTTAGATTTCTATTTTTTTTTACTGTGATTGAATTTAGGTTTTTAAAATTTATAATAAATTTATTTTTGTTAGTTTGAATAGTTAAAATTCTAATTTTTTTTGATTTATTTTTAGAAGCATTAAGTGTAATTGTCGTTTTATTTAAAATAGACTCAATTTTATTCATCTTAATAATAGAATTATCTTTAATTATATTTTGATTCTTAATAAAAATTCTAATAATTGAAAAAAAATGATAATAGGTATCTTCTATAAAATGTATTTTATTATTAAATGTTTTTTTTTCGTTTTTTTTATCAAACCAATCAATACTTAGATTCTCTATAATTTCGTTTTTTATTTTTTTTTTAATTTGTATAAAATAGTTTGCAAAAGTGAACTGTAAACTTAGATAAATATTTTTTTTATTTAAGTTATGTTTAAAAAAATCATTAGGATCATTGCTTAAAGGTTTTTCAAGTAGAATATCTTTTTTAAATTTAATTATTTTTTTTATAAGATTTAATCTTTTATTTGTACTATTTGAAACAATAATATAAGATTTTTTATCAATATTCATTTTATCTAACTTATTAATAATCTGATAATTATCAAAATTATGATTTAAAAAAAAATTTATTAATCCTTTATTTAAAGTAATTACAACAATATTGACTTTTTTTCGTATTAAGGTTTCAAGGTATATTTTAGCCCAACGCCCACTCCCAAACAGTATTACATTTTTAAAAAATTTTTTTTTCACAATTTGATTATTCTTTATTTATCTTTTATAAAAACTTTACTTTTTTACTTAGAGTCTATAATATTTATGATATAATTTAAATTCTTCGTTTGTTAAACAATACAGTAATGAAATCAATAACATGAGCAGTCAATTAAAAAATATTTTACATCTTATATTTCTTTTTTTTTTCACTTTATTTTTAATACATTCTAACATTATTCAAAATTTTAGATTATTTGGAGATTACTTTACGACTATTCGGTGGCTAGAGTGCAATTCTTTAGGAATTAATTTATTTTCGGAGGGTGGGCATATAGATTGTGAAGATGGAGATGGAGATAAAATAAATTATGGATATGCATTTTTAAGTATTCCTTATAATGACACATTAAGTATATTTTATAAAATCTACCTACCTTACATTTTAATATTTTTGATTATTTATTTAACTGTAAAAATTATAAACCCTAATAGTAAATTAGAGGTTTTTTTACTTTACTTGGCTATATTGAATCCATCAACTATATTTCTTTTTCAAAGATTAAATTTAGACTGTGTAGTATTTATAGTAGCAATACTAATTGTATTAAACAGGTTTTATTTTATTAACTGGTTTTTAGGAATTTACTTAGCACTAATAAAAGTTTACCCCATAATACTATTAATAAATATCTTTATTGAAAACAAAGAAAGAAGTATTCAAAAAATCTTTTCAATACTTTTAATAATAGGAATGTTAAGCATTATATACTTATATATTTATAAAGAATCTTATATTTTTTTTTTACAAAATTTTAACTATAATGGAACAAGTTATCATTTTTTATTTTCCTTAAATTCAATACCAAAAATTCTCAAATATGTTTTTGATTTTAATTATATATTTTTATTATTTATTTTTTATTCGTTGTTTATTATCTTAATTATTAAATTTTATAAAAAAATAAATTCAGAAAATAATTACCTAAAAAATGAAATTTACACTTATGAATCTAAGTTTTTTATTATTGGTGGATATTTAACTTTATTTATTTTTATGCTTACTTCAAATTATTTTTATAAAGAAGTTTTTTTAATTTTATTAATTCCTTATATTTTTAAGATTAGAAATACATATCAAAGTAAATTATTTAACATTTTGATTTTTATTTTTATAATTAAATATTTATATTCATTTATTTATGCCTATATTAATCTTAACGATGGAAATTATTATATTAATGGTCAAAGAATTTTTTCAAATCAGTTTTTAATAACTATTTTTTTAAAATCACTAATTGATTACATACTAATGATTATTGTTTCAATTTTACTTTTTATAAAAACAAAAATTTATATTAATGATAAGTTTAAAGTTGCACTTAATAATTCTTTTTAATAAAGAAAGATTATTTTTTGTAACTTTTAGAACTTGAATAAAAAAATAATTTATTAAATATTTTTTTAATTATAGCTATTTAAGAAACTATTAAAAATAACTTCATAAATTAACTAAAAGCTTCTGTCCATGTTCCCTGAGTAGATGCTTTGGAATACTCAGTTGAACGTCCTTCAAAAAAATTCATGTGTTCGACAGCATTCAACATAGAATCAAGCCATGTTAATGGATTTTTATCTACTTTATAGATTGGCTCCAATCCAAGTTGAGATAGTCTTCTATTGGCAATAAATCTTATATAAAGTTTTACATCTTGAGCGGTAAGACCTTCCATTGGACCCATTTCAAAAGCTAAATCGATAAAGGCATCCTCGTGCTCTATAATTGTTCTACATGCTTTATAAAGTTCTTTTTTTAATTCAGGATTCCAAATCTCTGGGTTTTCATGAATGAACTCTTTAAACAATCTAATCATAGAATTACAATGAAGAGTTTCATCTCTTACAGACCAAGTAACAATTTGACCCATACCTTTCATTTTATTGTGTCTTGGAAAGTTAAGTAAGATTGCAAAACTTGCAAACAACTGTAAACCTTCAGTGAAAGCACTAAATACAGCAACTGTTAATGCAATATCTTTTTTTGAACTCATATCAAAATTTTGCATATAATCGTATTTATCTTTCATCTCTTTATATTTCATGAAAGCTGAATATTCTGATTCTGGCATTCCAATGGTATCAAGGAGATGTGAATATGCCGCAATATGAACTGTCTCCATTGAAGCAAAAGCAGTCATCATCATTAATACTTCTGTTGGTTTAAATACAGTTGTATAATGTCTTAAGTAACAATTTTGAACTTCAACATCAGCTTGAGTAAAAAATCTAAAAATTTGAGTTAATAAATTTTTTTCAGACTGTGTTAAGTTTTTTTGCCAATCCCTAACGTCATCACCAAGAGGTACTTCCTCCGGTAGCCAATGAATTCTTTGTTGAGTTAACCATGCATCGTAACACCATGGATATCTAAATGGTTTGTAGACTGGGTTTTCAACTAATAATCCCATTTTTTGTGGTTGAACTATTTCGTTTTTTTCTGGTTGGATAATTTTAGAATCCATTTTTTCTACTGGCATGATAGGCACTCCTCATATTCTGGTTGTTCGGTTGTTTGTGGTTTTGATTTATATACATTGGCGGTAACATCAGTAGCTTTGGTATCGTTAACATTTTCCGCACGCTGAATTGATTTTGATCTGCAGTAATAAAGGCTTTTTAAGCCTTTTTTCCAAGCATCAAAATGAATCTTGTGTAGTTCTCTTTTATGAATATCCGCTGGCACAAATAAGTTAATTGATTGAGCTTGAGATATATAGGGTGTTCTATCTCCACTTAATTCAATAATCCATTTTTGATCAAGCTCAAATGCTGTTTTAAAAACATCTTTTTCTAAATCAGTTAAAAAATCTAAATGTGAAACAGAGCCTTGGTTAGTTGTAATTCCAGACCATATTTCTTCATTATTTTTTCCATATTTTTCTAATAAATCAACTACGTATCTATTTCTAACGTTAAAGGATCCTGAAAGAGTTTTGTGTGTGTAACTATTTGCTGCTACAGGTTCTACACCAGGCGAAGCACCACCACAGATAATAGATATAGAAGCTGTTGGTGCAATAGCTGTCTTGTTAGAAAATCTTTCATTGTATCCATAATCAGCAGCATCTGGACATGGTCCTCTTTCGTCTGCTAGATCTTTAGATGCTTGATCAACATGTTCTTGGATATGCTTAAATATTTTTTTATTCCAAACTTTACTCATCACAGATTCAAGTGGAATACTATTTTGCTGTAAATAAGAATGAAATCCCATAACACCTAAACCAACACTTCTTTCTTTTTCAGCTGAGTATTTTGCGTCATCAAATTGTTCGGGAGCTCTGTCAATAAAATCTGTTAATACGTTATCCAAAAATCTCATAACATCATTAATCATAACCTTGTCATCTTTCCACTCATCATACTTTTCTAGATTTAAAGATGAGAGACAACAAACAGCCGTTCTATCTCTTCCGTTTTTATCTATTCCTGTAGGTAGGGTTATTTCACTACAAAGATTGGAGGTTTTAACAGTTAAGTTTGCAAGTTTGTGATGTTGTGGAATTTGTCTATTAACAGTATCTATAAAAATTATATAAGGTTCACCTGTTTCAATTCTTGCTGTTAACAATCTTATCCATAAATTTCTTGCTGAAATAGTTTGTTGTACAGTACCATCCGCAGGACTTTTTAATGCCCATTGTTCGTCTGTTTCAACAGCTCTCATAAATGCATCTGATACTAAAACTCCATGATGAAGATTTAAAGCTTTTCTATTTGGGTCTCCTCCTGTGGGTCTTCTCATTTCAATAAACTCTTCAATTTCAGGATGATCAATTGGAAGATAACATGCAGCCGAACCTCTTCTTAATGATCCTTGGCTTATCGCCATCGTTAATGAATCCATAACTTTAATAAATGGAATTATTCCAGAGGTTTTTCCAACCTTACCAATTTTCTCTCCTATAGATCTAAGGTTACCCCAGTAACTTCCAATCCCACCTCCTTTAGCAGCTAACCAAACATTTTCACTCCACAGGTCAAGTATTCCGTTTAAACTATCTGATGCTTCATTTAAAAAACACGAAATTGGTAAACCTCTTTTTGTTCCACCATTTGATAAAACTGGAGTTGCCGGCATAAACCATAAATTACTAATGTAGTTATAAATTCTTTGAGCATGCAAATTGTCATCTGCATACGAACTTGCAACACGTGCAAATAAATCTTGGTAAGATTCGTTGTGACCTAAATATCTATCTTTTAAAGTTGCTTTACCAAAATCTGTTAATTTTGAATCTCTTGATCTATCAATTTTAATGATTATTCCTTTTTCATTTTGAAACAATTCTGTTTCATTACTTAAGGAGAATAAATCTGGTCTTTTTTCTTTTGTTAGCTCTGTATTATTTGGGCTATATTCGGAGACAGCTTTCTTGAGTGCTTGTGATAGAATTTTGTTCATTTTATTGTTTTTTTTAAGTTATTTTACATAAAACAACTACATGTTGTATGTAATAAGTGTTGATACACTATATAAATCATTAATCAATAGAACATTTATAGAACATAATAAAAAAAAATCAATAAAAAAATTAAAATAAATGTAAGAAACATAAGTAATGGCAACAAAATTAAAAATAGATCCATACGGCTTCAGAGAGTATGACGCAAGGTGGTTATATGAAAAAGACATAAACCAATTAGGAATAGAGAATCTCGGTAAAGGTTTGGGAACACAAATTATAAAACATACAAAAAAAAAGAATCCAAGAGTAATAGTTGGTCACGACTATAGATCTTACAGTGAGGAAATAAAAACTGCCTTAAAAAAGGGGTTACTTTCAACTGGGTGTAATATTGAGGATATTGGACTATCGCTGTCACCAACAGTTTATTTTGCACAGTTTAATTTAGATGCCGATGCAGTTGCGATGATTACAGCAAGTCATAATGAAAATGGTTGGACTGGGGTTAAAATGGGTATTCAAAAGGGGTTAACTCATGCACCAGAAGAAATGAAGGAGCTAAAAGAAATAACATTAAATCAAAAATTTATTGATGGACAAGGAGTTGAAAAAAAAATTAATGGTTTTCAAAAAATTTATAAAGATGATCTGATTAATAAAAACAAAATTACAAAAAAGATTAAAGCAGTTGTTGCATGTGGAAATGGAACAGCTGGAATATTTGCACCAGAAATTTTAAGAGGTATTGGTTGTGAAGTTATAGAAGTAGATTGTAAATTAGATTGGACATTTCCAAAATATAATCCTAATCCTGAAGATTTAGAAATGCTGCACGAAATAAGTAAGGCCGTAAAAGAAAATAATGCTGATATTGGCTTTGGTTTTGATGGAGATGGAGATAGAGTTGGAGTCATAGATAACATGGGTAACGAAATATTCTCAGACAAGATCGGATTATTAATTGCGAGAAATTTATCTACAACTCATAAAAATTCTAAATTTATAGTTGATGTTAAATCAACTGGATTATATTCAAAAGATAAAGTTTTATTAGAAAATAAATGTGAAACAATTTATTGGAAAACTGGTCACTCTCACATAAAGAGAAAAGTTAATACTGAAAAAGCATTAGCTGGATTTGAAAAAAGTGGGCATTTCTTCTTTAATCAACCATTGGGCTTTGGTTATGATGATGGAATTAATTCCGCAATACAAGTTTGTCACTTATTAGATAACAAAAATAAAATGATGAGTGAAATTATAAGCGAATTACCATATACATTTCAAACACCTACAATGGCTCCTTTTTGTAAAGATAAAGAAAAATATCTAGTTGTTGAAGATTTAGTAAAACAAGTAACCAAAATAAAAAATAATAAAGTTAAAATTGATAATCAGGAAATAACAGAAATTTTAACTGTTAATGGAATTAGATTTTCTTTTGAAGATGGTTCTTGGGGGTTAATTAGAGCTTCATCAAATAAGCCTTCATTAGTTGTTGTAACTGAAAGCCCTACATCAGATAAAAGGAAAAAAAAAATATTTGATTTTATTGATGATTTACTTCAAAAAACTGGGAAAGTCGGCGAATACGATCAAAAAATATAATAAAACTTTGTGATTTCATTTATTTAAATCTACCAATCACAGTTTTGCCTTTCAGTAATATTAATTAGGTTTTGTCCAGTATCCATAAACACACCTTGTTCCGTTTCTAGAGCAATCATAAGTGTCGTGAAGAACACCATCTTTAACAACTGTAATGTGTTTTGAGCAAGAAACAATGAGAGTTCCTCTTGGTAGTTCATCTTTTTTAAGATGTACCTTGCAGCCTTGGCCGATAAACATTGTTGGGGTCCAATTCCATCCTAATTTTTTAAGATATTTTTTAAGAACTACTCGATGTGTTCCAGTTCTTGGACTATCATTTTTTTTTTTTAAAGTTTTTGCAAGCTTGGTTCTATATGTTGTTCTATACTCTTCGTTAGCTTTATAAAAGTCATCATAGATTTTTTGATAAGGTAGTTCTGTTACAATAGCGACAGATCTTACTACACAATCTCCAGTTTTCCCCTTATAACCAGCAACAGCTCTACCACCATCATTAATTTTAAATTCTAAATTACTTCTGGAAAATAATCTTTTGAAAAAATTCACTATTTTGTTTTGTGATTTTGTATTTTAAATCTATATTTAATTTCATACAAATGATAAACGAACTCTGTCTTTTTGCACATCTTATCTTCCAAAAATTCCTAATTTGATATCATAATCGACTGCTACTCCATAGTCTGGATCATCATCGCTATCTACAACAAGCTGACCAGCTTTACTTAGTAGTTTATGACAATCACGAGTTAAGTGTCTAAGTTTAACTTTTTTTCCAAAGCTATTATATTTATCAGCAATATCCTCAATTGCTTTTAATGCTGATTGATCAATTACTTTTGATCTTACAAAATCAATAATAATTATATCTGGATCCTCAGATGGGTTAAATAATTCAAGAAAACTATTAGTTGAGCTAAAAAAAAGTGGTCCTTCTATTTCATAAACTTTAGCACCTTTTTCTGTTTTAGATGCTCTCTCTGTTGCTCTAATTTTCGAAGCTGATTTCCATGCAAAAACTAATGCAGAAACAATCACACCTACTATTACAGCAACAGCTAGATCTTCTAAGACTGTAACAACAGTTACAAGAACTGTAACTAATGCATCACTCTTAGGTACAAAAAATAGTATTTTTAGAGAGTTCCAAGCAAATGTTCCAATTACAACCATAAACATAACACCTACCAAGGCTGCAATTGGTATCATTTCAATATATGAAGACGTGTACAAAATAAAAATTAATAAAAATAAAGCTGCTGCTATTCCAGCAATACGTGTTCTTCCACCTGATCTCACATTAATCATTGATTGTCCTATCATTGCGCAACCACCCATGCCTCCAAAAAAACCTGTGACTGTATTAGCCAGACCTTGTGCTAGACATTCTTGACTAGCTCCACCTCTTTTATTGGTAATTTCTCCAACTAAGTTTAAAGTTAACAAACTTTCTATTAAACCAATAGAAGCTAATATAAATGCGTATGGGAAAATAATTTTTAAAGTTTCAATATTTAAAGGAATACTTGGGATTGAAAAATTTGGAAGACCTCCTTTAACACTAGCAAGATCACCAACACTAGGTATATCAATTTTTAAAGTTAAGGCTAAAATAGTTGTAAATAAAATAGCAACTAAAGTGGATGGTAGTGCCTTTGTTATTTTAGGCAGAAACCAAATAATAGCCATAGTGAAAAAAACAAATATGATTGAATAAAGCAAAGTGTCACCTGAAATCCAGACTAAATCTCCAAGGGAATTTACTGTCTTAAACTGACTAAGTTGAGAAATACCAATTACTATTGCTAATCCATTAACAAAACCTAACATTACAGGCTCTGGGACCATCCGGATAAATTTGCCAAGCTTAAATACACCAGCAATTAGTTGTAACATCCCCATCAAAACAACAGTTGCAAATAAATATTCTGCACCGTGATCCATTACAAGAGCAACCATAACTACCGCCAAAGCTCCAGTAGCACCAGAAATCATTCCAGGTCGACCACCAACTAAAGCTGTAATCAATCCAACTATAAAAGCAGCGTATAACCCTGATAAAGGAGCAACACCAGCTACAAAAGCAAATGCAATAGCTTCTGGAACTAAGGCTAAAGCCACCGTTAATCCTGATAAAATTTCAATTCTGAATAAAGAAAAAGATGCCCCTTCTTTTGGAATATAATTTTGTGAATTAAATTTAAAAGATTTTACAATACCTAAAATTGCCTGTGATGCCACTTCAGAATGAGGTTTAATTTTTTTCAAGACTTTTGTGATATTTATTAATTAAATTGATTTTATATTTTACCTATTAAACTAAGGTATGAATAAAGTCCAACAATCTAAATTTTATTTTAAGTTTATTGTAAGAAATTTAAGTAAAATCTATTTAATGTATTTTCCAATTGAGCCTAAATTGCATTTTTCGATCAATTCAACTACAATTATTATCATTAATGATACTCATAAGTTTTAATATTTTAATAAATCAAATTTATTTTTGATTTAAATCAAATGTTACTTCATTTAAAATTTTATTAGATAAAATAGAATTTCCATATTTTTTTAAATGAATATCATCATCAATATAAATTAATGTTTTCCAATCTATATTTTTTTTTTTAATGTTATCAAAATCACTAAATAAGCTTATAACCTTTTCACAATTATTCTTTTTACATATTCTATTTGAATAATCTTCCCAGTTGAAAGCCTCTTGTCCATAAATTAAATTTTCTGGCCAAGGAAAAATTAAGAGATAAAGTTTTGTATCATTTTTTATCGCAAGTTTTGAAATTTTCGCAAAATATTCGTCAATATAATCTAACGATAAAATAAAACTTTCTTTATTTAAAAATAAATTATTTGTTTTATTAATTTCTAAATAAGTAAAATTTGCTATTTCTGATTTTAAAGCTGCATCTTCATTTTTTTTATTACTTGATCCAATCGATTTTCTAATGTGTCTTAGAAAATTTCGTGTATAAAATGTTAATAATCTTATCCCTTTAAAATTTGAGTCTTTTATCTTATCCCATTTATTAATTTCTTTAACTGTATTATTTGATTTTTGAACAGGATAGTCTAGCAAGGGTTCATCAATCCAATTAACTGATGAGTCAATTACGTCCGTCATGTCTAGTGTAAGAAATAAGTGTGTTGCTTTTTTATTACTGTTATAAAAATTCTCAATTCTTTTGTGATACATTTTAATTCCATAGCCAGGAACACCTAAATTATATATTTCATATTTTTTTAATTTGTCTTCAATTATTCCTGGAAATGAATCTTCAAATTTAACTCCATACCCATATGTATGTGAATCTCCTGCAAATATTATATTGTTATCAATATTTTTTCTTATTTTTCCTGAATATCTATAACCATTTTCATCAGTTAAAACTGAATACGGAACGACAGTTCTTTGTGATTCAATCGCTGAGCAATTTTTTTTTAGATTATAATAACTATATTTTTTTCCTTTGGAATTTAAATCAAAATATTGAAAACAATTATAGTTTATATCTTTAGAACTACCAAAATTACTATAAATAAGATCTCCAATAATTATAAAAAAAGAGTAAAAAAATAATTGTAAGAATAAATTTATTATTTTCTTTTTAACTTTAATCAAGTTCAAATTCATTAGTATAGTCTTTTTTAAGATTTAAATTTTGATTATTCTTTTCTAAATAACACTGACCTATAACTAAATTATCTAATTCTGTTCCCATAAAACAATTAAAAGCATCAGTAGGTGTATTCACAATAGGTTCGCCACGTACATTAAATGAAGTATTGACTAAAACTGGACAACTAGTGATTTCTTTAAATTTTTTTAATAGTTCATAAAATTTTGGATTTGTATCTTTTGACACTGTTTGGATACGTGCTGAATAATCAACATGAGTTACAGCAGGGATTTCAGATCTTTTAATATTTAATTTCTTGATCCCAAATAATTTTTTTTGTTCATCGTTCATCTTTATCATTTTTTCTAATTTAATATTGGCAACTAATAGCATATATGGACTATCTACATCTATATCGAACCATTGATCGATATCCTCTTTTAAAATTGATGGTGCAAATGGTCTAAAACTTTCTCTGTATTTGACTTTTAAATTTAAATTTTTTTGCATTTTGGAAGATCTTGGATCACCTAATATTGATCTACCTCCTAAGGCTCTTGGACCAAATTCCATTCGACCTTGAAACCAACCAACAGCGTGTCCATTTGAAAGATTTTTTGCTGTAAGATCAATTAATTTTCTATCATCTAAAGTTTTGAAGTTTGCACCTATTTTTTTTAATTCTTCTTCTATTCTTTTTTGTGAAAACTCAGGACCCAAATAAGATCCTTTCATATCATCCTTTTTATTAACTGTTCTAGAATTTTTATCTTCTATGTGCCAAAGTGCTAAGGCAGCACCTAAAGATCCACCTGCATCACCTGCTGCTGGTTGTATCCAAATATTATCAAATATTTTTTCCTTAAGTATTTTTCCATTTGCAACACAATTTAAAGCTACACCACCGGCAAGACACAGATTGCTCAAATTAAATTCTGCCTTTAAAGATTTGACTAATTTTATCATAATATTTTCTGTAACTTTTTGAATGGATGCTGCAATATCCATATGAAATTGTGTTAATTCACAATTATCTGGATCTCTACGAGGTTGACCAAATAAATTTTCAAAATTTTTATTAGTCATTGTTAATCCTGTTGCATAATTAAAATAATTTTGGTCAAGTCTAAATGTTCCATCTTCTTTTATGTCTATTAGATTATTAATAATTTTTTCCACATAAATTGGTTGTCCGTATGGAGCAAGCCCCATAAGTTTATATTCACCACTGTTAACCTTAAATCCAGTATAAAAAGTAAATGCAGAATAAAGTAAACCAAGTGAATGTGGAAAATGAATTTCTTTTTTTATCTCAAGATCAGATCCGTGACCAATAGCTACAGTAGTGGTTGCCCACTCTCCAACCCCATCGGCTGTTAAAATAATTGCCTCTTCAAATGGAGATGGAAAAAATGCACTTGCTGCATGACTTAAGTGATGATCTGAAAAATTAATTTTTTTATCATCATTAAAATTTTTGTCTATTTTCTTCAATTCATTAAAAAGCATATTTTTTTGAAACAATTTTTCTTGTAACCATAGTGGCATTGCTTTACAGAACGATTTAAACCCTCTAGGTGCAAAAGCAACATAGGTTTCTAAAAGTCTTTCAAACTTCAGAAATGGTTTTTCATAAAAAATTATTTTATCAATTTCATGTAATTTTAAACCAGAATAATCCAATACAAATTCAATTGCATTACTTGGAAAACTTGGATCATGTTTTATTCTAGTAAATCTTTCTTCCTGTGCGGCAGCAATTATTTTGCCATCAATAATTAATGTGGTAGCGCTGTCATGATAAAAAGCTGAAATTCCTAAAATTGATTTCATTTAAAAAATCGTATAAATGAGAGGACCTAATGCCGAACCTTGTGAAAGGATTATTAAACTTCCAAAGAGTGCTAAAGTTAGAAGAATTGGAGCTAACCAATATTTCTTTCTAACTTTTAAAAATCTCCAAAATTCGATCAAAAAACTCATAAATAACTTTTATATATTAAAAATATTTTTACAATAAAATTAATATTTTAGAAAATTGCATAAATAAAAGGAGCTACAGCAGAGCCTTGACTCAAAATTATTAATCCACCAAATAAAACTAGAACTATTATTATTGGCAAAAGCCAAAATTTTTTTCTTATCATCAAAAATGACCAAAATTCTATTAAAAAATTCATTTTAAAAATTAACTCCTTATATTTTTTTTAAAAAAATTTAAATTAAATAATACACTAATTACTCATTCAAATTCTTTAATTTTTTCAATTACTTTTTCAGTTATAATTTTATAGCCTAATTCGGTATAATGTCCATTTGCTCTTCCAGGGAAAAAAGATAATGGGTCATTGTGAGGTTCGAACACTTCTTTATGTAAATCAATTAATGGTATATTAAGCTTACTCACAATTTTGAGAATATCATTATATCTTCTGCGATTATTGTTAATTTTAAATTTTGATACATATCTTGAATATTCAGGGAGATAAATAAAATATAATTTAGAATTATTATTTTCAACAAAATTTTTTGATTTTTCTAAAATTTTTTCTAATTTATCTACTGGTTGTTCGTAAAGCAGCTCTTCTATTGTAAGTTTTCTTATATTAAATAATTTAACTGACCTTATTATTGCTTGTTTCAAATAGTTTTTATTTTTAGAGATTTCAGATTTTTTAAATTTTGATGAAATTAAATAAAGTTTTTCATCTATAATATCCTGTTTAGATTTTAAATCTTGTGAATAATTTATGTCATTTAAATATTTTAATAATAATTTATTTTTTAATTCTCTAGATAATTCTAGGAGATCATTCTCTTCAAAATAAAACCATAAAACATTTTTGGCTTTGACTATTGGTAAATATTCTCTTAGTGATGCATATTCTGCTAAAGGTCCATTTCCACCTAGGGCAACATTTAAAACGACGTTTTCTTTATCAATTTTTCTTATATTTCCACTAATTGTATCTTGTTCATTAACACATGCGCCATGCACAAATGAATCACCTATCAAAAAAAAATCTACTTTTTCTTTATCCCATTCTTTATCAGGATTATTAAATCCATATCTATCACTGTCATATATTGAATAATATCCATTTTCATTACAATGGATTGTTTTCTTTTTTGAAATTCCAGATAGTGAAAATAAATTTTCTTTTTCAGATATAATTATTCTCGCAATTGTAGCTGGAACAAGGTCATCATTTTCATTTACTAAATTGTATATGCTTTTAACATTAGCTTGATTATCTTGCTGTGATTGTTTCTTTGATTTGATTATATCTATTAAAAGAAAAGCTTCAAATAGATATGCACCAAAAACAAGAGAGAGAAAAATTATAAAAACAATCAGTGAACTTTTTATATCAATAAAAAAATTAACAATGGATATAATTACAATTATTAATGCAGCTAAATAATATCTAAAGTATACATCGTTTCTTGTTCCTTCACTATAAATTTGTGCACGGTAAAAAACATATACAAATAAAAAAATTGAAATAACTAATAGTATATATCGTGAAATTTTTACCATATATTTTTATTTAATATTATTCTTTAAATTTTTTTATTTAATCAATAGTAATTAATTTTTTTACTATTTAAAAAAACTTGTTATCAAAATTGATCTTTCATTTTGCTTTTTGGACCAGTTTTTTCAATCCAATAAGATTTATTTGTATTTTTTTTTAAATTCAAAATATCTTTTCCCAAAGCCTTCATTAATAAAGATATTGGAGTAACAACTAAAAAAAAAACTATACCCATAACTATAGGTGAGATAATATTACCAAGAAGTACGCCAAATTTAAACCAAATTTTATTTAAAGGTGTCAAAATTTTTGAATTTAATAATCCCAAAATTAAAAAAATTATTGAAATTATTAATGACCAAATTCTTAAATCTCCGCCCTTAAAAAATGGATATATAGAAACTATAAAAAAAACAGTAAAAAAAACTATTCCAAAACTTCTATTTGAGCTAATTCTGATTTTTTTTTTGTTCAATATTAAATCAATGAAGGTTGTTTCTTCATATCCTCTTTTTTAATACCTGCAATTTTAACTGGTTTTTTCATTGCATCTCTTCTAAATGGTTCACCTAATTCTTGATTAAGTATTACTTCAATAAATGTTGTGATGCCTTTCTTTTGATCTTCACAAGATTGTTTAATTGCATTTGTAGTTTCTTCCATAGTTTTTACAGCAACACCTTTAAGACCACATGCAACTGCTACCTTTGCATAACTTAATTCAGGATCAAGTTCAGTTCCAACAAAGTTATCATCGAACCAAAGAATAGAGTTTCTTTTTTCTGCACCCCATTGATAATTTCGAAAAATAACCATTGTAATTGATGGCCATTCTTTTCTCGCACATGAGCTCATTTCATTCATGCTAATTCCAAATGCACCATCACCAGCAAAACCTATTACAGGAGTTTCTGGACAACCTATTTTAGCTCCAAGGATAGATGGAAACCCATAACCACATGGACCAAATAAACCTGGTGCTAAATATTTTCTGCCTTTTTCAAAAGTTGGATAGGCATTTCCTATTGCACAGTTATTTCCAATATCACTTGAAATAATAACATCTTCAGGCATTCCTGCTTGAATCGCCCTCCAAGCTTGTCTAGGGGACATTCTATCTTTGTCTCTTTCTCTTGCCTCTTTATTCCATACAGTTCCTTCATCGTCATCTTCATGATCTAAACTTGATAGTTTTTGTAACCAAGCTGATTTAGTTTGATGGATTATATCTTTTCTTTTTTGCCTATCTGTATCACCTGCTGTTGGTGAAAGTTGTGTTAAAAGTTGTTGAGATACTAGTTTTGCATCTCCACAAATTCCAACTGTAACTTTTTTGGTTAAGCCTATTCTGTCTGAATTCATATCTACTTGAATAATACTTGCATCCTTAGGCCAATAATCCATTCCATATCCTGGTAATGTAGAAAAAGGATTTAATCTTGTACCTAAAGCTAAAACAACATCAGCTTTTTGAATTAATTCCATTCCAGCTTTAGATCCATTATAACCTAATGGACCAGCTGCCAATGGGTGACTGCCAGGAAAACTGTCATTATGCTGATACCCTGAACAAACTGGTGCATCTAATTTTTCTGCAAGTTTTTTACATTCTTCAATCGCTCCACCAATCACAACACCTGCCCCAGATAAAATTACTGGAAATTTTGCGTTAGATAATAATTTTGCTGCTTTTTTAATTGCCTCAACTCCACCAGCTTGTCTTTCTAATCTTACGATTGGGGGAAGTTCAGTATCAATTACTTGAGTCCAATAGTCTCTTGGGATGTTTATTTGAGCTGGAGCTGATCCCCTAATAGCTTTTTCAATTACTCTATTTAATACTTCTGCCATTCTTGAAGGGTCTCTAACTTCTTCTTGATAACAAACCATATCTTTAAATAAGTTCATTTGCTCAACTTCTTGAAATCCACCTTGACCTATTGTTTTATTTGCTGCTTGTGGTGTAACTAAGAGTAATGGAGTATGATTCCAGTAAGCGGTTTTAACAGGGGTAACTAGACCTGTAATTCCAGGACCATTTTGCGCTATAATCATTGACATTTTTCCTGTAGCCCTTGTGTAACCATCAGCGATTAATCCACCATTAGTTTCATGCGCAACATCCCAAAAAGTAATTCCTGCGTCAGGAAAAATATCTGAAATAGGCATAAAGGCTGAACCAATTATTCCAAAAGCATGTTCAATGCCATGCATTTGTAAAACTTTTACAAAAGCTTCTTCTGTTGTCATTTTTGTCATAATATTTTAGCCTTTCTTACTTTATTCGTTAAAATTTTTATAAATAATTTGTTAATTAAGAGGATTAATATATAAGATTTAGGAAATTTCAAACAAACAAATCGACACAATTATGGCTACAGATATTATAATTCATGACGAAAAAGATAATGTTGGAGTAGTAGTTATTGATAAAATCACCGCAAAACAAGACTGTTCTTGCTGGATAATGGAAAATGATAAAACTATAAAAATTCAGTCTGCAAACGAAATTCAATTAGGACATAAAATTGCAATGATCGACCTAAATGAAGGTGATACCATTTTAAAATATGGTCATGATATTGGCAAAGTGGTTAAATCAATTAAAAAGGGTGAGCATGTACATGTTCACAATGTTAAAACTAAGAAGTGGTAAAATATGGAAATCCCAAAAAGTTTTTTAGGTTATAAAAGAGAAAATGGAAGAGCGGGAACTAGAAATCACGTAATTATTTTACCAGTAGATGATATTTCTAATGCATGCGCGGAAGCTGTTGCAAATAACATTAAAGGTACAATGGCACTCCCTCATTCTTACGGAAGACTTCAATTTGGTGCCGATTTAGATTTACACTTTAGAACAATGATTGGAACTGGAAGTAATCCAAATGTTGCAGCCGTAATAGTAATTGGTATTGAACCTAAATGGACAAAAAAAATAGTGGATGGAATTGCAAAAACAGGTAAGCCTGTTGAAGGTTTTCACATTGAGCGTACTGGAGATATTGGCACTGTTATGAATGCTTCAAAAAAAGCTCAAGAATTTGTAATGTGGGCTTCTGAAAAACAAAGACAAGAATGTCCTTTAAGTGATTTGTGGATTTCAGTAAAATGTGGAGAGTCAGACACGACATCTGGTTTAGCTGCAAACCCAACTGTTGGAAATTTAATGGATAAATTAGAACCACTAGGAGTTCATTTATGTTTTGGAGAAACCTCAGAACTTACAGGAGCAGAAGCTGTTTGTGCCAAGAGAGGTGCTACGCCAGAAGCTTCAGAAAAATTTATGAAAACATGGAACTCTTATAATGATTTTATACTTAAAGAAGCAACCGATGATCTTTCTGAAAGTCAGCCAACAGCAGGGAATATTGCTGGTGGACTAACCACAATTGAAGAAAAAGCATTTGGAAACTTTCAAAAAATTGGATCATGCAAATTTATAGATGTATTAGAACCCGCTGAAGAACCTACCAAAGGTAAAGGTTTATACTTCATGGATACTTCATCAGCAGCAGCTGAATGTGTAACGCTTCAAGCAGCAGCTGGTTTCAATATTCATTTATTTCCAACTGGTCAAGGTAATATCGTAGGTAACCCTATCGAACCAGTTATTAAATTAACTGCCAATCCATTAACTGTTAAAAGTATGGGTGAACATATCGATTGTGATGTATCAAAAATACTTACTCGTGAAATGAATATGTCTCAGGCTGGTGATGAATTAATTAAATCCACAATAAGAGTAGCTAATGGTAGATTAACTTGTGCAGAGGCATTAGGACATAAAGAGTTTGTAATGACTAAACTTTACAGAAGTGCTTAATTTTTTTTTTAACAATCTCAATGTTACTTAAAAAAAAATTATCTATATTACCAGGAGTTTTTTTAGCATTTGTTCTCTATACATTTTCCCAGGGTCTTAACAATATAATTGGTATCGAATTACTAGGTTACGAAAAAAGTCCAATATCTACTGCTATGATTGCAATCTTAATGGGAATTATTTTGGGTAATATATTTTCTATTAGAAAAGGATTTTTAATAGGTTTAGATTTTACTCAAAAATATATTTTAAAACTTGGAATTATTTTTCTTGGAATTCAATTAAAACCTTTTGAGTTTTTGAAATTTGGCACAATAGCAATTCCATTAATTATAGTCTGTATTATAAGTGTTTTAATTGTGATCAAAATGTTAATTAAAAAGTTAAAAATTTCAACTAGAATGGCTTATCTTATTTCAATTGGAAGTACAGTTTGTGGAACAACTGCTATCATGGCAACCGCTCCCATTATCAAAGCAAATAAAAGTGAGGTTGCTTACGCGATTGCAAATATCACAGTATTTGGCATTATTTCAATGTTAATATACCCATACTTTGCAAATTTTTATTTTAATGGTGAACCATTATTTGTTGGGCTTTTTTTAGGAACTGCTATTCATGAAACTTCGCAAGTTGCAGCAGCAGGTTTAATTTATGATCAACAATTTAATAGTCCTGAAACATTAAATATTGCAACAGTTACAAAGTTAATTAGAAATACATTTTTAGTAATAATGATCCCTTTATTTGCTTTTTTGTATAACAGGGGTAAATCAAAGGTTAAAGAATATTCCTTGTTAAATATCTTTCCTTATTTTGTACTAGGTTTTATTGCTTTAATTATCTTTAGAAATATAGGTGATCAAATATTTTTAACAGAAAATACACAAAATATTTGGCAAGGTGTTATTTCAAATATTAAAGAGTCTGCAAAAGTATTTTTGAGTATGGCTATGGCTGCTGTTGGTTTATCAACAAATTTAAAAGATATAAAATCAATGGGTTATAAACCATTTGTTGTTGGATTTATTGCTATGATGACAGTTGGTTTGGTCAGTATTATTGTAATGCAATCGTATATTGGATTATTTTTATCATAATAAATCTATTTTTTATAA
>Ga0307986_10001074_pt1 | contig 20177 bp, 18 predicted proteins | sample EllFjometageno82_FD_203170 | JGI IMG/M metagenome (GOLD analysis project Ga0307986, IMG submission 203170) | Marine microbial communities from Ellis Fjord, Antarctic Ocean - #82 | ecosystem: Environmental > Aquatic > Marine > Unclassified | place: Southern Ocean | collected 2014-10-09
AAAATCATCTTTAGCTTTCGACACTATTTATGCTGAAGGACAGAGAAGATATGTAGAAAGTTTGTCTGCGTATGCACGTCAATTTTTAGATAAAATGAAAAAACCAAAAGTTGACCTTATCGAGGGGCTAAGCCCCGCCATATCGATTGAGCAAAAAAATACATCAAAGAATCCTAGATCTACTGTAGCAACGGTTACTGAAATTTATGACTACATGAGAGTTTTGTACGCTAGAGTCGGTGTGCCCTACTCTCCTTTTACTGGAAAACCTATTGTTTCTCAATCAGTCAGTGAAATGGTTGATAAAATTAAAGCATTGCCAAAAAGTAATACAATTTATTTACTTGCACCTATCGTTAGAGGAAGAAAGGGAGAGTATAAAAAAGAAATTTTAAATTATAAAAAAAGAGGCTTTCAAAAAATTAAAGTCGATGGAAAATATTATGAAATTAATGATTTTCCAGAATTAAATAAAAAAGTTAAACATGATATTTCAATTGTTATTGACAGAATAGTGATAAATTCTAAAGTTGGTAACCGCCTAGCAGATAGTGTGGAAACTGCATTAAGTATATCTAATGGCCTTTTAGTCGCCGAATATGAAGATGAAACATTACCAAAAAAATTTAGAAAAGTTGAAACAATTACTTTTTCATCCAAATTTTCATGCCCTGAAAGTGGTTTTACTTTAGAAGAAATCGAACCAAGATTATTTTCGTTTAACAGTCCGTATGGTGCCTGTGAAGAATGTGAAGGGATTGGACATAATTTAAATGTTGATCCTGACTTAGTTATTCCCGATACTAAAAAAAGCCTTCAAGATGGCGCGGTGGAACCGTGGGCAAAATCAACTTCTTTATACTACGCTCAAACCTTAGCATCTATTGCAAAGCACTATAAATTTACCTTGTCTGATCCCTGGAAAAAGTTATCTAAAAAAATTCAAGATATAATATTATATGGTTCAGACGAAGAAGAAATTAAATTTTCATATGATGACAACTACCAATCTTACACTACTAAGAAAACTTTTGAGGGTGTAATAAATAATCTTGAAAGAAGATATTTAGAAACTGATAGTGAGTGGAAAAGAGAAGAGATTGCTCAATACCAGAGTGAATCAAACTGTGAAAAATGCAAAGGACAAAGACTAAAAGAAGAATCTCTATGTGTAAAAATAAATGAATTGAATATTAGTGATGTAACAAAAAAATCTATTGATGATGCTAAAAAATGGTTTGATAATTTAAATTCAGTTTTAAACGAGAGAGATAAAAAGATTGCTACGCATATATTAAAAGAAATAAATGAAAGACTTAATTTCCTTTTAAATGTTGGCCTTAATTACTTAACTCTATCAAGAGAATCTGGAACTCTATCTGGAGGTGAGGCTCAAAGAATTCGTCTAGCATCACAAATTGGATCGGGATTAACTGGCGTTTTGTATGTTCTTGACGAACCGTCAATTGGTTTACACCAAAGAGATAATAAAAAATTAATAACTGCTTTAAAAAAACTTAGGGATCTCGGTAATACAGTTATTGTTGTAGAGCACGATACTGAAACAATGGAAAATGCAGATCATATTATAGATATAGGGCCTGAAGCAGGTATACACGGGGGTGAGATTGTTGCAGAGGGCAGTTATGATGATATTGTTAAAAATGTTAAAAGTATTACTGGTAATTATTTGTCCGGTAAAAAATATATTGCTTTACCAAGAAAAAGACGGACTGCGAAAAATGGAAGATATTTAGAGATAATTGGTGCCACAGGTAATAATTTAAAAAAAGTTGATCTTAAAATTCCAATTGGTGCATTTACTTGTGTTACAGGTGTATCTGGTAGTGGAAAATCAACTTTAGTTCTCCACACTTTATTTAATGCTTTAAACTTAATTTTAAACACTACTAAGGCAAAAAAAACACCTAAAGCATTTAGAAATTACAAAGGTACAGAATTAATAGATAAAATTATTGATATTGATCAATCCCCGATAGGTAGAACGCCGCGGTCAAATCCTGCAACATACACAGGTGCGTTTGGACCAATCAGAGAGTGGTTTGCTTCATTGCCAGAAGCAAAAGCACGAGGATATAAAATAGGAAGATTTTCTTTTAACGTAAAAGGTGGTAGGTGCGAAACGTGCGAAGGTGATGGAGTTATTACCTATGAAATGCATTTTCTACCAGATGTTTTTATTCCATGTGATACTTGCAAAGGCACAAGGTATAATAGAGAAACATTAGAAATCAGATTCAAAGAAAAAAATATTGCCAATGTTTTAGATATGACAGTTGATGAAGGCTGCGATTTCTTTGAAAATATTCAAACAATTAGATCAAAATTAATTACACTAAAACACGTGGGATTAGGTTATATAAAGATTGGACAACAAGCTACAACGCTTTCTGGTGGTGAAGCACAAAGAATAAAACTAGCAAAAGAACTATCGAAGAGATCAACAGGAAGAACTCTATATATATTAGACGAACCTACAACTGGACTTCATGCGCATGACATTAAAAAGCTTTTAGAAATATTACAAGCTTTTGTAAATACAGGAAATACAGTTGTAGTGATTGAGCACAATTTAGATGTAATTAAAACAGCTGACTGGGTTGTTGATATGGGGCCTGAAGGTGGTGTAGAAGGAGGTCAAATAATAGCAGAAGGAACTCCAGAAAAAGTTTCAGAAACAAAAGGAAGTTATACAGGTCAATTTTTAAAGGATATTTTGTTCAAAGATACGATGAAAAAAACTGCATAGATAATTAATTTTGTGCTATAAGATAATCATGGGAAATTTTCTTCAATCATTATCTAAAACTATTCACGCTTCAATAATCCTTACTATACTACTATTCTTTAGCTTACATTTTTTCGGTGATGGTTTCGCATTCGATAGAATATTCTATAGCTGGTTGTTCAGATACCTTCACGTTATTGCCGGTATTATGTGGGTTGGATTACTTTGGTATTTAAACTTTGTACAAATTCCTTCTATGCCGAAAATTCCAGATGAACAAAAACCCGCTATATCAAAAGTAATAGCACCAGCAGTTTTGTTTTGGTTTAGATGGGCTGCACTAGCAACTATAATAACAGGATTAATTGTAGCTACGTTAAATGGTTACGTTCACCAAGCAATGACACTTGGAATTGGAAGTGGTTTTGGTAAAAATGCTGCGATTGGAATTGGGATGTGGCTTGGAATAATAATGGCTTACAATGTCTGGTTTGTTATATGGCCCAATCAGAAGAAAGCGCTCGGCATGGTAGAATGTACGCCTGAAGAAAAAGCAAAATCAGCAAGAACTGCAATGTTGTTTTCAAGAACTAATACATTGCTTTCACTACCTATGTTACTTTCAATGGTAGCGGCACAAAATCTTTACTAAAAATTATAAATCGTCTTCTTTTAACAGTGTTTTTTGTGTAACCTTAAAATAATTAAGGACAGGACTTGCTACGTAGATTGAAGAATATGTTCCTATTATAACACCTAATATCATCGCAAAAGAAAAACCTTTTAAAATTTCACCGCCTAAAATAAATATTGAAAATAAAGCTAAGAGTGTTGTTAGAGAAGTAATTATTGTTCTAGATAAAGTTTCATTTACAGATATATCTGTGATCTCATTAGTTTTAATTTTTGAATATTTTAATAAATTTTCTCTGATACGATCAAATATTACAACGGTGTCATTCATTGAATAGCCAACTATTGTCAAAACTGCAGCAACTATAGAAAGGTTTACCTCGAAAGATAAGATTGAAAAAATGCCAAGAGTAATAATAACGTCGTGTATTAGTGCAACTATAGCGCCAAGACTAAATTGCCATTCAAATCTAATCCATATATAAAACAACATAGCGCTTAATGCTAGCGCTATAGCTGTAATACCTTGTTTAAGAAGTTCACTACTTACTTTGGGTCCAACAGTTTCTACTCTTCTAAAATTTACTGCTGAACTAATTTTTTTTGATATGGTGTTTTTTAGGTTGTTTATGAACTTTTTATTTTCATTTGCATTTTTTTCAAACTTGATCAGAAAATCCCCTTCCTCACCAAATTGTTTGACATTAACATCTCCTAATTCAGGCATATTTAATGAAGCTCTTATATCTTGAATTTGAATGTTCTTATTATCAATTCTAATTTCTAACAAAGTACCACCCTTAAAATCTACGCCATAATTTAATCCTTTAAAAAATAAAAATAGAATACTAACGATTACAGCTGATAATGAAAAAATGTTAGCGACATTAAAAAATTTAGAGAAATTTATTTTATTATTCATTATAGTTTAAAATATTTTCCTTCCTTATAATTTAAAACAATAACTGAAGTTAAGTGTCTAGCAATAAAATAGGCAGAGAAAAGCGTTGTTATTATTCCAATACCAAGAGTTACTGCAAAACCTTTTACTGGCCCTGACCCAAAGATAAATAAAATAGCAGCAGCTATTAATGTTGTAACATTTGCGTCAATAACAGTAATTTTAGCCTTATTATAACCTGTATCAAAAGCGTGTATAATTGATTTTTCTGTTTTTAGCTCTTCTTTAATTCTTTCATAAATTAAAACATTAGAATCAACGGCCATACCAACTGTTAAAATAATTCCTGCAATTCCCGGTAGTGTTAGTGTAGCTTCAAGAATAGTTAAAATTCCAACCATCATAAATAAATTTGCTATAAGAGAAATATTAGAAACTAGACCAAATATTCTATACTTAAAAAACATAAATATAATTACTAAAATAAATCCAACAATAAGAGAGAATACTCCAGCATCTATTGAGTCTTTACCTAAATCTGGCCCAACAGTTCTTTCTTCTATAATGTTAATTGGTGCTGGTAGAGCACCGGACCTAAGTAATAAAGCTAGATCTGTAGACTCTTGGAATGAAAAACCACCGGATATAGTGCCTGTGCCACCCGTAATAGGCTCACGTATTTGTGGTGCACTAATTACAGAGTTATCAAGTACAATAGCAAGTCTACGCCCAACATTTTCAGTTGTAATTTTTCCAAATTTTCGAGCCCCTAACCTATCTAAGGTAAAAAGAACAATTGGTTGGTTGGACTGGTTGTCGAATTGAGGTTGGGCGTCAACTAAATTATCTCCACTAACAACAACACGTTTATTTACGGTAAGCTCTTCTCCATTTTGTAATAAAATCAATTTTTCAGATCCAAATCCATCATCTTTTGAAACAAGTCTGAAAGTTAATTGAGCAGTTTTTCCAAGAAGTTCTTTGACTCTTTCGGGATTGTCTATGCCTGGCAACTCAACTAAAATTCTCTTATCTCCTCTTTGAAGAATAGTTGGTTCTTTTGTTCCAACATCATCAATTCGTCTTCTAATAATTTCTATAGATTGTTTTAATGCTACGTTGTTCAAACTTACAATGCCAAAATTAGAAAATTTTATAAAAGCTTTATTTTGATTAAATTCTAGGTCAAGTTCAAACTTATTGTATTCAGGAATAAAATTATTAACATTATTCTTAATTTGTTTAAAAAAAAGGTTTTTGAATTTATTTTGTTTTTTTTTATCAATCGTTAAAGAAATTTCATTTGGTGATATTATAAAATTTTTGAAATTTATTTTATTTTCATTTAATAGCTTTTTAATAGGAATCACTTTGGTTTGAAGTTTTTGATTTATTAAAGGTCTGGTGTCAATCTCCAATAAAATATACGAACCTCCCTGAAGGTCTAAACCTAGATTTACCTTTTTGTCTAATAGATTGTTATTTTTTAAATTTAAAGAGGCAAAAAAAATTGTTGAAATTAAAATTAGATATATGAATATAACTTTAAGCTTTGTAAAACTAAGCACAAAAAAAAATTATTTAGCTTCTATTTTTTTTAGTAAACTTGTGATTGTTGATTTTATAATTTGGACTTTGACATTATCGCATAATACAATTTCGATTCTATCATCTTCCATCACTCTATCTACGGTTCCAATTATTCCACCAGATGTAATCACTTCATCTCCCCTCTTAAGGTTAGCAACCATGGCCAAGTGATCCTTTGCTCTCTTCTGCTGAGGTCTAATTAGAAAAAAATAAAAAATTACAAAGATTAATATTAGGGGTATAAATTGTGCTATTCCTTGTCCATTCATAATAAAAGATTAATTATAATATCTGGAATATTTAAACAAGAAATTAATACAAAAAATCTATATTTTTTCAAGATTGTACATGTATTTTCTCAATACAGGAGGTATTAATACATTGCCATCTTCATTTTGATAGTTTTCAATTAAAGATATCATCAATCTTCCCACGGCTAATGCAGACCCATTTAATGTAGATACAAAATTTGTACTACTAGAAGTTTTATATTTAGCCCCCATTCTTTTTGCCTGAAAAGTACCACAAGATGAGCAACTAGATATTTCCCTAAATTTATTTTCGGAAGGAATCCAGGCCTCTATATCAAATGTTTTTTCTGCGCTAAATCCCATATCACCTGAGCTTAAAAGAATAACCTGATATGGAATTTCTAGGAGTTTTAAAATTTCTTCAGCACAATTTAGCATTCTATCTAATTCAGACATAGATTTTGATGGCTCGACAATACTAACTAACTCTACTTTATAAAATTGATGCTGCCTCATCATGCCTTTTGTGTCTTTACCATAACTACCAGCTTCTTTTCTAAAACACGGGGTTGAAGCAACGTATCTCAAGGGTAAATTATTTGACTCTATTACCGAATCTCTAACTAGATTAGTCAGAACTACTTCAGCTGTTGGTATAAGAAATTTTCTTTCTTCATCTTTGTTTAGTTTAATTTCAAATTGATCTTCTTCAAATTTAGGTAATTGACCAGTCCCAAACATAACGTTTTCATTAACTAGTAATGGAGGTGAGATTTCTTTGTAGGAAAACCGTTCAACATGAACATCCAGCATAAAATTAATCAAAGCTCTTTCTAATAATGCAAAGTGAGTGTTTAAAATTACAAAACGAGAACCAGAGAGTTTAGATGAGGTTTTAAAATCTATTTGACTACTTTTTTCTCCTATTTCAACATGTGACTTTATTGGAAAATTAAATTTTTTTATACTACCATTTTGCTTAATCATTTTATTTGATTTTTCATCAATACCTACAGGCACCTCATCTTTAGCTATATTCGGTATATTGGATAGAATTGTAGAAATTTCATGTTGCAAAATAATTTGTTTTTTTGCAATTTCATTTATTTCTGCAGAAAGAATTTTAGATTTTTCAAAATTTGTAGGATTCTTTGATTTAGATAATATTTTTTTTTCTTGTTCTTTCTTTTCTTTCTGTTGAATTAATTCTCTATTATTTATATCAATCTCTATTAGATAGTCAAAATTTGTTGCATTGTTCCTTTCTGAAATTTTTTTTTTAAAAAAATTTAAATCTTTTCTAATATCTTTAATATTATGCATTATTTTTTTTCTCTATAAATTTAACAGTGATTATGGATACTTCATACAATAATAACAAAGGTAGTGCCAAACCAATTTGAGTAATAGGATCAGGTGGAGTTAAAATTGCAGCAATTGCAAAAATGATTACTATAAAATACTTTCTCCTTTGTCTTAAATATTTTGAATCAATAATGCCAATACGTGCTAAAAGGCTTAAAATTACTGGTAGTTGAAAACTAACTCCAAATGCAAAAATTAATCTCATGATTAAAGATAAATATTCATTAACTTTAGCTTCTAACTGTATTGCTATAACACCTGGTTCTGCAATAGTTTCAAAGCTTAAAAAAAACTTTATAGCTAGGGGCATTATTAGATAATAAACTATACCTCCCCCTAAAATAAAAAGAGTTGGTGTGGCTATTAGATAAGGCAGCAATGCTTGTTTTTCATTCTTATAAAGCCCTGGTGCTATAAACATCCATAGTTGTGTAAGGAAAAAAGGACTCGATATAAAAAAAGCAGCAAAAAATGCAACTTTTAAATATGTTAAAAAGGCTTCATGTAATGCTGTAAAAATTAATCTTCTATCTAAATTTTGAGATGAAACTGCATCAGCATATGGCTGGACTAAAAAACGATAAATGTCAGTAGAAAAAAAATAACAAGTAACAAATAAAAAAATTAAAAATATAAATGATTTAACAAGTCTAGATCTAAGTTCCGTTAAGTGACCAACAAAGCTTCCGGCGCTATCACTTTGATTGTTTTTTTTTATCATTTAAGTTTTTTTTGGTGATGCTTTGTGAATTTTTTTTTTCGTCAATATATGTGATATCATTAATATTGGACTGAACATCAGAAAAATATTTCTTAATTGTGCTAGTCCATGTTCCTAATTTTCTCAAAACAATTGGAAAATCTTTTGGACCAATTACTAGAATAGCAATTACTACTATAATCAGTAGTTCTAACCATCCAATTTGTGGCATTAAAATTAATTCTTGTTAGGGTTTTCTGGATCGTCTGTTTTGTCTGTGCCATCAGCGGGTGTTTCATCAGACAAACCTTTTTTAAAACTTTTTATTCCCTTAGCGACATCTCCCATTAAAGAGGATATTTTTCCACGTCCAAACAAAAGAACGACTAAAACTACTACAATTGCAATTTGCCAAACACCAGGTACCATAAGTTCATTATACACACAAAATCATAAAAATAAATATATTAAATTAATCTGTATTAGGTGTGTCATCTATCGCTTTTTCTATGTTTGTATAGATATCTTCTTTTTTATTTTGGGTTTGTTCCTTGTAAAATTTTCCTGTCCCAAAAATTGAAGAATCAATAGTGGCCGTATCGATTAAACCAGCAGAACTTAGCTCTTCTACTGTTGGGAGATCTGTCAATTTTTGAATATTAAAATGATTTAAAAAATTTTCAGTTGTGATGTAAAGAATAGGCTTACCAATTACATCTTTTCTCCCTGCTGGACGAACCCAATCAAGTTCAAGTAAAGTTTCAATTGTGTTAGTGCCAAAAGCAACACCTCGTATTTCCTCAATTTCAGATCTAGTAACTGGCTGGTGGTAAACAATAATAGCCAATGTTTCCAAGGTAGCTTTAGAAAGTTTTTTTTCGGTAGATTTTTGTAGCGACATTAAGCTTGATAGGTCTTTAGGTGTTCTGAAAGACCATTTATTTTTTATACAAACAAGATTTATTCCTCTAAGAGAGTAATCTAACTGTAGGCTTTCTAAAATTTTTTTTACACCACTTGTATTTTGTAATCTTTTTTCTATTGTTTCAATATCTAAAGGCTCATCTGCAGCAAATAATATTGCCTCAACTTGTTTTTCTAATTTGTTTAAATTTTTAGGGAATTTAACAACATTGTTAATTTTTTTCATTTAATTAATCTTCTTTATAAGAACTTTTTCAAATAGTTTTTTTTGCATTATGTTTATAACACCTTGCTTAGTAAGCTCTAAACTAGCAGCAAAAATGCCAACTAAACCACTTCTTTTAAGTTTTTTACTTAAGGTGAAATTTTTAGGTATTAGATCTTCAATGTTTTTCCACTGTGTAATTTTCTGAAAATTCTTTCTAATTTCTTTAATACCTTCTTCTGCAGTCAAGACTGGCAATTTTGGAATATTTATAGTTTGAAAGGCTTTTTGCATTTTAATATTGGAATAAACTTTTAACAGTTCGTAAAGGCTAACTTTATAAATGGGAGTGTTAATTGATTTAATTCCTCCTTTCATTCCTCTATAGAAAATATTAACTCCAATTCTCTCTTTTTTAATCAATTGGTCTGAGAGTAGTCTAATCAATTCTAATTTTTTTAATTGTAACTTAAGTTTTTCAGCTACTTCAAGGGCTTTAAACTCTTCTTCTTCGTCTTCGGGTAAAAGTAATTTAGACTTCAGGTATGCAAGCCAAGTAGCCATCAGCAAATACTCAGATGCCAATTCTAAATTAAAATTACTAGCATCTTTAATGTATTCAAGAAACTGGTTCGCAAGTTTAGTTATAGATATTTTTGTTAAATCAACTTTTTGTGTTTTCGCTAGATTTAACAAAACCTCAAGTGGTCCAGAATAATTAGGAATTTGGATTGAGATTGATTTATTTGAAATTGATTCCATTTCTTAATTTTAACTTAAAAACCTATAGAATGCTGATGTTTTTTTCTCAGTAAACTTGTCTATATTGGGTATATTAGGTAATAATTTTTTCATTTCTTTTGTTTTTCCAGCACAATACAAAACTAAATTGCATCCAGCTTCAAGTGCAAGTTTAGCATTTTCTTTTAAACTGTATTTGAGTGCTTTCATTGAAATATCGTCTGAAATTAAAATACCTTTAAAACCAATTTCTTTACGAATAATTTTATTTATAATAATTTTCGAATGGGTTGCATTTTTTTCACTATCTATTTGGCTATATAAAATATGAGCTGTCATTGCAAAAAAACTAGATGAATTTTTAAAACAACTAAAATCCTTTTTTAACAATTTATGGCTGTCGTTAACTTTAGGTAGTTTATAATGACTATCAGATTTAGCACTACCATGGCCAGGTATATGTTTAATAACTGTAGCTATCTTATTTTTTTTATAAAATTTTACACAATTCGCTCCTAATTCTTTAACAATATGTACATTTGATGAGAAACTTCTGTTTCCAACGATTTGGTGTTTATTTTCTTTAATTAAATCCAATACAGGAACTGTGTTTATGTTAGCGCCAATAGTCGAGAAAACTTCAGATAATGAGTTTATATATGTTTGATAAATAGCGTAACCGATTGATTTATTTTTCTTATAAATATTGCCAAAATATTTTTGATTAAAATATGAGTTGTCTAAAAAATTAGAAAATCTGGATACACGACCACCTTCTTCGTCAATTAGTATAGGGTATTTCTTGTCTCTCATTATTTTTTTAATATTATTAATTAAATCAATAACTTGTTTTTTAGAAGAAATATTTCTTCTAAACAAAATTATACCCCAGGGTTTTTCTTTCCTTATAATGCTAGATTCTTCTTTAGATAATGAGGTACCCGAAACGCTAATAATAATGGCTTTTCTGATCATTTTTTAAATAAATTCCAAAAATTTCTTTTTATTTTATCATCAACATCATAACCAGAATTAAATTTTATTACATTTTGAGTATCATTTTTTAATAATGGTAAATTTTCTAGACTTTTTTCAAGTTTTAAGTTTATATTTTTTTTTCTTATTTCAATTTTTTTTTTATTATTTTCAGAAAGATAATTTGAAACTACAAAAAAAATAAAAGATGATATAATCAAAAAAAACATTATAGAAAAAATATTTTTAATCATTACATTTTATTTGGTAAAGAGACGCCTAGAATCTTCATTCCATTCTCAATTGTAATAGAGACCATTTTGATTATCAAAAGTGTATTCTTATTTTTAATTTTCCCTGCGCTTATAAATTTATATTCGGGATCTTCATTGCCCTTACTCCAGTAAGAATGAAATAAAGTAGCTAGCTCGTATAAATAAAATGGAATACGATGTGGCTCATATTTAACAGAAGCAGTTTCGACAACTTTTGGCCAATCTAAAATTTTTCTAAATAAATATAATTCATGAATGTTTAATTTAAAATTATTTATGTCAATATCAAAAATTTTATTTAAATCTATGTCAAGAGTTCTAAATAAAGAAGAAATTCTTGCATAAGAATACTGAACATAAAAAACAGGATTCTCTCTTGTTTTTTCTAAAACTTTATCAAAATCAAAATCTAGCTCGACATCATTGCTTCTATTCAACATCATAAAACGTATTGAATCTTTATCAACTTCATTTAAAAATTCACGCACAGATATAAAATCTCCTGCTCTTTTTGACATTTTATATGGTTGACCATTTTTAAATAACTTAACAAGTTGACATACCCTGCAAATTAATGAAATTTTATTATTAGAGAGCGCACTAGTAGCAGCCGAAATTCTCTTAACATAGCCAGTGTGATCTGCTCCAAGTATATTAATTAAATAATTATAATTTCTTGAAACTTTATCTGCATGATAAGCAATATCATTAGCAAAATATGTCCATGTACCATCATTTTTTTTTAATGCTCTGTCTGTATCATCCCCAAAAAGTGTAGATTTAAAAATTAATCTTTTAGTTTTTTTCCAATTTTTTTTATCTTCTCCTTTGGGTGGATCTAAATACCCTTCTTCAACTAACTTTTTGTCTTGCAGAAACTTAATTGATTTAGCTACTAAATCTCTTTTTATTAAAGTTTTTTCAGAAACAAAATTATCATGAGAAATACCTAGTGATTTAAGATCATTTTTAATTAAAATCATTGAATGTTTAAGTGATATTTCACTTAAAATAGGAAAAATTTTTTTAAAATCAACTAGGTCTATTTCAGGAAGATCAATCAATATTTTTTGTGCTATATCAATTACATAAAGACCAGGGTAAAGATTTTCTTTATTTACAAACTTTTCATTATATTTAATTTCTCTTAACCTTAAAAAAACAGACTCAGTAAAATTAATTATTTGGCTACCGTAATCATTAATGTAGTATTCCTTTGTTACATTGCAGCCGTTAAATTTTAAAAGATTTGCTAAAACATCTCCATATATTGCACCACGAGAATGTCCGATATGCATTGGTCCAGTTGGGTTAGCAGACACAAACTCTATATTGTAACTGTCTTTTCTTTTAGAGTTAGACCCATAAGTACTGCCAGATTTTAAAATTTCTAGTATTAAATTTTGATATATTTTTGAGCTAAATCTAAAATTTATAAATCCTGGTCCTGCTATAGCCACTTCTGAAAAATCATTAAAATTTTTTTCTACTGATTCCTTTATAAGTTTAGCTAGAGCAACAGGAGACTGTTTTGTTTTTTTTGCTAAAACTAACGCAATATTAGATGAAAGATCAAAATTAAATTCTTGAGGTGGCACTTCAAATACAACGCCGTCAAAATTTACTTTAAAATCTATATTATAACTTTTATAGTTTCCCAAAATTAAATTTTGAATTTTTTGTTTATATGTATCAAAAATGTTCATCTTAAAGAATTGTATAAATTAATTGCGTATCTATCTGTCATACCTGCAATAAAATCACATATATTTCTATTTATATTTTTTTTTTGATACACTGATTTTTCAATGAATTTTGAAGGATTTTTTTTTATTTTTAAAAATAAAAAATTAATAATTCTTTTACCTTTGCTGGTTTTTTTTAAAACATTCTTGCTTAAATACATTCTTTTTTTTAAGAAAGATTTGATTGACAGGTCAAATAATTGCATTTCTTTAGAGAAAAATACTAATAGATTTTTAGAATTATAAATATCATTTATTGAATTAATTTTTTGTTTTTTTATATTTTTTTTTGTATTTGAGATAATATCACCAACCATTTCATTTATAATATCTCTGATAATTTGTCGTAAAACTAACTTACTATCTTTAAGTTTTATAAATTTTTTATGTTTATTTATTATTTTAGATAAGATGGGAATATTTTTTAGATCTTCAATTGAATAGAGTTTAGCCCTAAGTCCATCTTCAAGATCATGGCTATTATATGCAATATCGTCAGATATAGATGCTAGTTGTGCTTCAAGAGAAGGACTTTTTAAAAAGTTTATTTTATTTTTAAAAAAATTTTTACCTAATATTTTATTATATTTCTCTTCATCAAAAACTCTTCCGTTGTGTTTAACTAATCCATCAATAGTATCTATTGATAAATTTAACCCTTTAAAATTATAGTATTTATTTTCTAAAAGTGTAACTATTCTTAGTGTCTGTATGTTGTGATCAAAGCCACCATATAGCTTCATACATTCGTTAAGAGCATCTTCGCCAGCGTGACCAAATGGAGTATGGCCGAGATCGTGAGCCAGGCTAAGAGTTTCACATAAATCTTCATTAAGATTAAAATATTTAGCAAGAGTTCTAGCTATTTGTGCAACTTCTAATGAATGAGTTATTCTTGTTCTGTAATGGTCACCCGTAGTATTAACGAAAACTTGTGTTTTGTGCTTAAGCCTTCTGAATGCAGTAGAGTGAATAACTCTATCTCTGTCTCTTTGGTGTGGAGAACGTAAAGAACTTAACGTTTCAAAGTGCATTCTTTCTTTGGAACTTGTTGGTACTGCTAATTTTGAGTAATTAAGGAATGTTTTTTTTTGCATAAGAATAAGTAAAATTGTATAATACATTATTTGTTAAATATGACTAATAAAATTGAATTTACATTAGAGGCAAGCAAACAAATAGAGAAAATTATATCTGAACAAGAAAAAAATTGTTATTTCAGGATTTCTGTTCTAGGGGGTGGATGTTCTGGGTTTAAATACAATTTTTCTTTTGATAAAAAAATTGAAAAAGATGACATATTTTTTAACAAGGCTGTTATCGATAGTAATTCACTTAAAATTATAAATGGATCTACAGTTGACTACCAAAAAGAAATGATTGGAAGCTCTTTTGTAATAAAAAACCCGCAAGCAGCTTCTTCGTGCGGTTGTGGAATGTCATTTTCAGTATAAATGAAAGTCGCTTCCTGGAATGTCAATTCGGTAAGAGCTAGAATAATAAATGTTTTAGATTACTTAAAAAAAGAAAAACCTGACATATTGTTTCTCCAGGAAATTAAAACTGAAGAAATTAATTTTCCATCTAATGAATTTAAAAAATTGGGCTATAAAGCATTTATTTTTGGACAAAAAAGCTACAACGGTGTTGCATTTCTATCTAAAGTTAAAATAGAAAATATTAATTTAAATTTTATTAATGATGATTTAAAGCAATCACGAATCATAACTGGAGATATTCAGTTTAAAAAAAAAAAAATTAAACTTATTAATATTTATGTGCCAAATGGCAACCCAGTAGATACAGATAAATATGAATATAAGAAAAAATGGTTAAATAGGTTTCTAAAATCAGTCAAGGCTGCTTTATCAAATGAAAAAAATATAATTATTTCTGGTGATTTTAATATTATACCTGATGAAATTGATGTGTATGACCATACTAGATTCTTAAATGATGCTTTGTACAGAATTGAAATCAGAAAATATTTTAGAGAATTGATTAATTGTGGTTTTAAAGATGTTTTTAGACAATTGAAAAAAAATAAGCAAGAATATACCTTCTGGGATTATATGGCTGGCTCTTGGGTAAAAAACTATGGGATGAGAATTGATCATTTTTTAATTTCAGACAATTTGTTGGAAAATATAAAATCAATAAATATAAATAAAACACCTAGAAGCAAAGCAAAACCTTCAGATCATACCCCTATTGAGCTAGAGATTATTTAACGCGGCCATAAACATCCTTGTATCTAACTATATCATTCTCTTTTAATATATTTCCTAATTGAGCTTCAACTATTTTAACTGGTTTGTCATAAATATTTTCTATTCTGTGGATTGAGCCTTTTGGTATAAATACGCTATCGTTAACTGTCTTAAAAAAAATTTTTTTACCAATTGTAACTCTAGGTTTACCAGATATTATAGTCCAATGTTCAGCCCTATGGTAATGTTTTTGCAAACTTATAGAGGATTTTTTGTTGACGGTAAGTTCTTTTAATAAAAATTTTTTACCTTTAAAAAAATTTTTATAATTACCCCATGGTCGATAATATGTATTTTTTTTTATATAAGCTTTAGTTGCCTTGCTTTTTATAATCTTAAATATTTGTTCCCAACTGCCTAAATCTGACCATATTAAGTTTAAACCAATAGAATTAATCTCTTTAGCTTTTTCTAAAATGGCATAATCAAAAGAAATTGGTTTTATTTTGCTGAAAGATTTTTCATTTAAGCTTATTATATTTTTTTTAGATTTGCTTGCTAGTGTTGCGCTCATACATAAATCAAATAATTGTCTTTGAAATTTTTTTGCATTTTGTATAATTGAATTTTTTCTAGCTAATACAATTCCAGAATTCCAATATCCATTTTTCTTAATAATTTGATTTGCTTTTTTGGTGCTTGGTTTCTCAATAAATTTTATTACTTTATTAATTCTTTTTTTTTGATTTTTGCTAATTAAATATCCGTAGTCAGAACTTGGGTTTTTAGGCTTAATCCCGAAAACAAATATATTATTATTATTTAAATTTGATAAATTTAATTTTAAGATCTTATTAAACTTATTTTTTTCTGGTAAATAATGATCTGATGGTAAAAATAAAACTGGCTGTTCAATTTTAATATCACTGATTAGTGTTGAACTTATGATCGCTGCAGCTGTATTTTTTTTTAAAGGTTCTAATATTAGCTTAAATTTTTTAATTTTTTTTTTTCTTAAGACTGCAAGTACTAATTTTTCATAAATTTTATTTGTACTTATAATTGGACTATCAAAAATTGGGTCTTTTATTCTATCAAGAGTTTTTTCCATAAGTGTCCATCCTCCAAAATCTATAAATTGTTTTGCTGGACTTTTTTTTAAATTTGGGAAGAGTCTAGTGCCAGATCCACCACATAGTATGACTGGCTTAACCTTCATTTAAATATCTGCGTAACATTTGATTTCCTTTTTACCACCTGGATGAGTTGTAGCTCCTTTATAAGTAGGTCCAACTGTTTGAGCATATTTCCAAAGTGTACCGCTTCCAAAGTTAATTTTTTTTGGTTTCCATTTTTTCTTCCTTGATTTTAATTCTTTATTTGTAAGTCTAACATTGATAGTTCCTTTATTCGCATCAATGTCAATTACGTCGCCATTTTTAAGTAAGGCTATTGGCCCACCTACAAAAGCCTCGGGACCAACATGTCCAATACAAAAACCTCTCGTTGCTCCTGAAAATCTTCCATCAGTAATAAGTGCAACTGTTTCTCCTTTTCCTTGTCCATATATTGCGGCTGTGGTAGAAAGCATTTCTCTCATACCTGGTCCACCTTTAGGGCCTTCATATCGTATTACTATTACATCGCCATCTTTGTATTTTTCTCTTTGGACGGCATCAAAAGCCTGCTCCTCTGTGTCAAAGCATCTTGCTTTACCTGTAAATTTTAAATTTTTTAATCCTGCAACTTTAACTATTGCCCCTTCAGGGGCCAGATTACCTTTTAGTCCAACTACTCCACCATCAGGTGAGAGGGGATTATTGTATCTTCTGATGACTTTTTGATTATCGTTAAACTTAACTGACTTGAGATTTTCTTTCATTGTTTTTCCAGTAACGGTCATACAGTTACCATGTATAAAACCACCTTCGTATAAAGTTTTTAAAATAATAGGTACACCACCAGCTTCGAACATGTCTTTTGCAACATATTTTCCACCAGGCTTTAAATCTGCTAAATAAGGAGTTTTTTTAAAAATTTTTGCAACATCCATAAGATCAAATTTAATGCCACACTCACTAGCGATTGCCGGTAGGTGGAGCGCAGCATTTGTTGAGCCACCAGTAGCTGCAACAATTACTGCAGCATTTTCTAAAGATTTAAGTGTGACAATGTCCCTGGGTCTAATTTTTTTTTGCAATAAATTCATTACTGCTTTACCGCTTAAATAAGAATATTTATCTCTTTCCAAATATGGCGCAGGTGTACCAGAGGAATAAGGTAATGCTAGACCGATTGCCTCAGAAACACATGCCATTGTATTTGCTGTAAATTGACCACCACAAGCTCCTGCGCTAGGACAGGCAACTAGTTCTAGTTCAGTAAGTTCTTTCTCTGAAATTTTTCCAGCAGAATGTTGACCGACTGCTTCAAAAACGTCAACTACAGTAACGTCTTTTCCCTTATATCTTCCAGGAAGGATCGAACCACCATAAATAAAAACACTTGGTACATTCAATCTACACATAGCCATCATCAAACCGGGTAAAGATTTATCACATCCTGCAACTCCTACTAATGCATCATATGAGTGACCTCTAACTGTTAATTCTGTTGAATCCGCTATAACTTCTCTTGAAATTAAAGATGATTTCATTCCCTCATGACCCATGGCAATACCGTCAGTTACAGTAATAGTACAAAATTCTCTAGGAGTTCCGTCTGCTTCGATAACTCCTTTTTTTACAGACTGAGCTTGTCTCATTAACGCTGTATTACAAGGAGCTGCTTCGTTCCATGTAGATACAACACCAACAAAAGGTTTAGCAACATCTTTTTGGGTCAATTTCATTGCATAATAGAATGACCTATGTGGAGCTCTATTTGGTCCTAGAGTAGTGTGTCTACTGGGTAATTTTTTTTTATCAAATTTAGTCATTTAATTAATACTTAATACAATACTTTTTAATTTAGTTTGTTCAATCTTTAAATCTTTAAATAAAAGCTTATCATTAGCCACAACATCTTTTGGAGCTTTGTTGACATAGTTTTTGTTATTAAGTTTTTGATTTAAAGAGGCAATTTTTTTCTCAAGCTGAACTAGTTTAGTTGTTAGTTTATCTTTTTGAGAGTTTAGATCAATATTCGTTTCAAATTTAAGACCTATTTTTTCTTTTAAGATAACAACTTGAATAGTTAGTTTATTTTCTACTGGTTTTAAAAAAATATTATTAACTCTACCTACTTGTTTTATGATTTCTGTGTTGTTGCTAATAAATTTTTTAATTTTTTTACTTTCTTTAAAATAAACAATGTCACAAAATTCCTTCGGCGGAACATTAAGCTGAACTTTTGTGGATCTTATTGCAGTAATAATATCAATAATACACTCAATCTCTTCTGTGTTTTTTTGATGTGTTCGTATTTTTTTAGAAACAGGCCAATTCGAACTAATAAGATCGGTTTTTTGCTCTTTATTGAATCTATTCTCTCTCCAAACATGCTCGGTAAAAAAAGGTATAAATGGATGTAAAAGTTTAAGTATGTTTGAAAGCATGTACGAAGAAAATTGCTTAGCCTCAATAATTGAAGTTTTGTTTTTTGAATTAAATATAGGCTTTAAAAATTCTAAATACCAATCACAATATGAATGCCAAACAAAATTATATAAAACCCTACTCGCTTCATCAAATCTAAAATCTTGTATATGTTTGTTAATTAATTTATTCGTTTGACAAAATTCAGAATAAATCCATTGATTGATCTTTAGCTTAACTTTTTTAACATCAATCTTTTTTTTGTTCTTACAATTGTTTAATTTTAAAAAATTATTTGCGCTCCATATTTTTGTAATAAAATTTCTATATCCTGTAACACGATCTTTTGATAACTTCACATCACGTCCAGGAGAAGCCATTGAAATTAAAGTAAATCTTAAAGGATCAGCTCCATATTCAGTAATTAACTCAAGTGGATCTATAACGTTCCCTTTTGATTTAGACATTTTTTGTCCCTTTTCATCTCTAACCAACGCATGTACGTAAACTTTTTTAAAAGGGGTTTCTTTTAAGAAGTAATTACCCATCATCAACATTCTGGCAACCCAAAAAAATATTATATCAAAACCTGTGACTAAAACCGAAGTAGGATAAAATTTTTTTAACATATTGTTCTTTTCTGGCCAGCCAAGAGTGGTAAATGGCCAAAGAGCTGACGAAAACCATGTGTCCAGTACATCTGTCTCTTGAACTAAATTGTAGTTTTTGTTTTTATAATATGCTTTAGCTAATTTTTCTGCATCTTTTTCACTCTCAGCAGCAAAAATCTTTCCGTCCTGACCGTACCAAACTGGAATCCTATGCCCCCACCAAATTTGTCTTGAAATACACCATGGTTCAATATTATTCATCCATTGATGAAAAGTTTTTGTCCAATTTTCTGGAAAAAAAGTTGTTTGTTTTCTTTTAACTGTTTGAATTGGTTTTTTTGAAAGTGATTTAGCATCAACAAACCATTGTTCTGTTAACAATGGTTCTATTATAGTGTTCGATCTATCTCCGTAAGGCACTTTATTTATAATACTTTCTACTTTCTCTAAAACATTTAAGATTTTAAGTTCATTGATAATTTTTTTTCTAGCTTCAAACCTATCAAGACCTATATACGATTTAATTCCATTTTTATTAATTTTACCATCTTTCTCTAAGATGTTTATAATCTCTAACTTATTTCTTTTTCCAACATCGTAATCATTAAAATCATGTGCAGGGGTAATTTTAACAGCACCTGTCCCTTGCTCTGGATCTGCATAATAATCTTCTATGATTTTAATCTTCCTGTTTACAACTGGAATTATTGCAAATTTTCCAATAAAATTTTTATATCTTTCGTCTTTAGGATTAACAGCAATTGCT
>Ga0307986_10001076_pt1 | contig 20168 bp, 9 predicted proteins | sample EllFjometageno82_FD_203170 | JGI IMG/M metagenome (GOLD analysis project Ga0307986, IMG submission 203170) | Marine microbial communities from Ellis Fjord, Antarctic Ocean - #82 | ecosystem: Environmental > Aquatic > Marine > Unclassified | place: Southern Ocean | collected 2014-10-09
TTTGGTTCGTAGCGTCTTTAGCAAAGCAACTTCTATATCTTCCTTCTCTTTTATAGTCTCCTTTAGTTTCCTCAATTTAGGGACTAAGCTTAGGGCTGCTTCTGGCGAAATATATCCATTTTTACGGTTGATCCCCTCTTTTTGTGCTGTCTTGTATAGGAGACGGTTCAGTTCGCTAATAGCGACCTCATTGACGGAATACTTACTCTTGTCTATTCTTAAGATGTCCAGCATCACAGCTCGCTCCTTCGCATTGACGCTAGGGACTATCTCAGTAATCAAATCCGAGTAATGCTTTGAAGCCCTCTTGTCTACTCCTTTGCCAGTGACCATTCTCTGTATTCCCAACTCCTTACGCTTGTTAGCAAAAGGCTGAGCCTCAACATTAGCTCTGTTCTCGATCAGCGAGCTTCCGGTTACAATCGTTTGGTGAAAAGCGTGAACCCAAGCTGACTTTGCTTCTGAGGAGAAACCTTTTACAACTTTTTCCAAAGCCTTATCGACTATTGGGGTTTTAGAACCAGCAGAATGTATAGCATTGAAAACGTCCCTCTCAGAGACTACTCTTTCTAATTTATTAGAAATTCCCTCTACAGTGGTTTTAAGAGTTCGATGTAGTTTCTTAGCCTCTTCATAACCCATGCGTCGTTCCGACTCAAGTATGTCTTGTTCTACGCTTTTGATATGCTCAGACTTACCTTGTTTAAAATTAGATATTAGCACATCAAGAGAGTGTTGAATAGTCACATCCGGGCTAGTCTTACCGTTTCTCAAAGCAACATCCGTTTCCTGCATCTCAATAACTCTGGTTAGCTCCTTAGCTACAGCCTCGATAGGTCTAGCTGATCTACTAGCTGACTCCGGGATTACAGTTCCATTTAATGAAACCCTAACTCCTAATAGCTTCATAAATCCCTCAACCCCCTTCGCTGTAACCTTCCGCATCTGCTCATGCCCAGCATTACCAGCATCCCCCTCTATATTGCTTAAGCGCCCAGAATCCTTCGTATACATAAGTTTTAGCAACCCCCTGTTTATATTTAAAGACTGGCCCTCTCCTGCTGTTTCTCCCGATTTAACCAATGTTGCCTCTGGAGGGAAGGAGTTGTATACGTTCTGCCATCTGTCAGCGATCCATTGTAGGCGGTTATATTCGTTACCTCCCATCTCTTTAAGTAGGGCTTTGTGGTAGCCTCCTTGGAAGTCTCTGTAAGCCTCCGCAGTCACATCTTTAGATGTAACCTCACTTTGTATCAGTTTGGCTGTTTTAGGGGTCCCTAGGGCTTCGCTAATAGTTATCTGCCTAACCGCATCTGAGTTTTTTCCAATGTCTGCTCCATAATTACTACCATCCTCAGTGAAATCCTCCAGTGCTTGATGTTGTTCTGTTTCTGTCATCTCCGCTGTGCTTCGAGATACTGCAGCTTCTTTTGGTATTATTTTTTGGATGGATTCAATGTAACGCACTTCAAATTGAGCTCCAATGTATTTCCCTAGAGGTTGAGTAGTCGGATCGATAAGTCCTCTCTCGACCTTGCTAACGTAACTCTCTACTAAAGCAGGCAATCCCCTCTTGGTATCTGTTAAGAAATTATCAATAACTCCTTCTTTGTATGTTTCCATCCCCTTAACCCAATCCATCTTGGTCGTAAGGTTGTACATTCTACCCATTCCTGGGGAAACGTCTTTGTTCCCGCGGTAATCATATTCTTTAGCTATCTCTAAAGCAAAATTCTCTGAATTAACAGCGTCTCCCTCTAGCTGAGCAATCCTCTTGTTAATATCTTCGACCGCTGTCTCTCGGTTTCCTTCCGGGATAAGTGACGGATCAAATTCTTTTAACTTAGCTAATCTAGCTTCCTCCTTCTCTGTTAGTACAGCCTTTTTTCCCCTGTTTAAAAATTTACCTTGCAAGTGTACATTAAATCTGTCTCCCTGCTCTACTGTAGTTTTGTATTTTATCTTTTTGTCCTTACTCTCAACAGCTTCTAACTTATCCACCTCAACGGATTTTACCTCTGATTTATTGTTATGCGACGTAATGTTCTCAGCGCTTTCGGTAGATTCTTTGTCGTGTCCTAATTCCAATAACTTATCTAAGGACTTTAATTGCTTCTCTGAAATAGTCCCGTTTTTTAATCCCCTAGCGATCTTAGATAAAAACAAAGCCGTATCGTAAGAGCTCATATTTTTTACCGCCTCTGGGTTTAACCCGGTAACGTCCAGCATTGTTCCCTTCAGCTTAGATAGCAATCCGCCTCCAATCAAAGCGTCTCTGTATCTAGCATCTCCCAATAGCTCGATACTCCACATGACAAATTCCTCAGCCTTCATTTCCTTCCCTTCAGTGCCATATTTAGCCTCAATGAATTCAGTAAGAGTACCCATCTTAGAATGAGCCTCTTTAGCAGTACCAACCACTTCTCCTTTGCTATTCAAGAATTCTCCCTTTTTATTCCTAGAGTGTATTAGTAGTTCAATACCATTGGTAGACTCAGTCAATTTCATCTTCAACCTCACCGCTAGCTCTGGGTTAGATTTCACTTTGGATTCAACTATGTGATGTCCTATCTCGTGGGCGACTTTATCTGGATTATACTTAGCTAAATCAACCTTTATCACTCCGTCTTTATAAGCCATTCCAGTACCTTCCTCTAAGGTAGTGTATTCTATTTTAACAGGGGTATGACTATTGTCTTCACGTTTAGAAACCTCGTTATACTTAGATACCGCATTGGAGGCATGCTCCCTCTTCCCCTCAGTGGTTGTAATTTTAACATTGCGGTTGATTAAATCCATTTGCATTTTCACTTGCTGATTTAATTCACTTAATCCTTCTTGCTCTGTTATTAGCTTCTCTCTTCCAGCGGCGTCAAGGCGTTTGCTAGTGTTGAGAGTGTTTTTGATATCCACCACTCTCTTTAAATTAGAGTTGAGCAGTTTGCTTAATTTGGTTCTGCTTTTCAGCCCTAAAGCAACCCCTTGCTTTAAATTCGTTATATCTTTATAGCCTACCACAGCAAAAACTAAGAACTGGGTAAGTGTTTCTCTATCTGTGAGGTTTAAATGGTCGTAGTTCTTATCAACCAAATCGCTGTAGGTTCTGTCTGACATTAAGGCTTTAACCCTTAGGTTAAGCTCCGTTCCCGCAGCCATACCAACAACCCCACTAGCTCCATGCCTAACAGCTTTCTTTGTGCCAGTCACTAAAGCCGACTCTAGGTTAGTGAATTTGAGGGCTCCTAATCCTCTTCCTGTAGTATAGAATGCCATACCGGACCCAAAAGCATAATGATCTCTCTCTACGATTCCCATCTTCATCTCCTCCTTAAAAGAGCCTTGTATGAATGCTGCGGTTTTATTAAATCCAGTAGCAGTTGTAGTGACTGCATTCTTAGCCACATACGCTTGAAAGCTTTTTGAACCATATCTACCCCCGGCAAGAGCTTCTAATTTGTGCAGTGAATACACTTCCTTCCCAACTTTAAATGATCTTGTAAGTGAAGCTGTAAGCCTAGCCACAGCGGGGATAGTTCCCAGTCCTCCAGTTATGTACTCTGCTGCCGCAAACTGAACTATAGCGGGCACGAAATCAACAACCCCCATAGTAACATCATAAGCGACGTTAGTTTTTACCTCCTCTTCTATTTTTTCTGTAGACAGGATTTCAGTAGTTGCGGTTATTTCTTCCATAACCTCTAGTCTCTTCTGCCCAGTATAATTCTCTGGATTGAAAGTTGTCTCGTGCACTCCGAATACATCACTACTTGCCCTTAACAGCCGGTCGAGAGCGGAAGCCGCTAAATCATCAGTCTTCTCTACCCACCCATCAATAGCACTAGCCGGGTCGATGTTAAGTAGGTGCAACTTGCGCAGCACTACCTGTCTAGACAGTAAGTTGTGGCGGTTGTCACGGTATGACTGGACTTTATTTAAGAACGTGTCATCCATAACGAGGTCCACCTTCCCCTTGTAAGTTCTATACTTAGTTTCTCTTTCCGCATAAAAAGCATCCCCCGATCCAAAAGCAATATCATTCAGGGTAACAACTCTCCACCTTGAACCAATCCATTGTTGATATTTCTCAGAACCTTCCTGATCACTAAAGTACATTTCTTCCCCAGCACTGTTGTAAACTCTCTCTATTGCCTCGGCTTGAGTCAACCCTTCCTCCTCCATTACATCATTAACCTCATCATTAGTCATTCCCTCAGCAGACATTACGTCCCCAGGGGTAATCTCAACCCCTCCTGACTCGCTAGCAATCGCTTTGGATATAGAATGTCCATTAGTATTAACGAAGAAAGATAACTCCCCAAACGCTCCTGAAACCTCTTTTAAGGCAATATCAGCAGCCGACTTTAACTTAGCCAACTCCACTAGGTTCGGGTTTTTGCTGTTGTTATAGTCAGTATAGTTCCCCCAAGCCTTGTGTAAGGTTAGTTCTTCTGGGGTTAGGTTAGATTTTTGCACTCCGTCATTGTAATCTAGAGTAAACTGCAAGTCGACTCCATTATCAGTGTCGTAAACCGCTTGGTGGGAGGCCTTAACTTCGACAGCTTTGTTGAAAGCATACTCAGCAGCGTGATCAAGCAGTGCGTCGTCAACTGCTTTCTCAATATCAGCAGCAGGCAGCTCCTCCCCAAATTTAGTTAGCAAAGCGTTCCTTATCAAAGTATATCGATCATCCCTCTCCCCGTCGGCACTACCTTCCAAATTAAATTCGGCATTAAGGGCATCACCTGTTGTTATAATTTCCTCTAAGAAAGCGGGATCCGCCACTAAGTTTTTTATGTTATTATATATTCCTACTCGTTTGTTGTCATGATCAGACTGGACAGTTTCCTGCTTGTCTCGGTCCGCGACAGGAGTAGGTTCTGATACTGAAAGAGTTAGAGGTTCTTTAAAAAAAGATTCTGTCGACGCTTCCGTCTCTATAAGTTCATTTTCCTTAGGAGCTACCCCTAAATTCCCAGCTTCTAACCTATCTAATAGCGTATTACTCTCTGTACCCTCCGAAGAACCATCTTCCGAGGTGGACTCCATACTTTCTGAACCTGTGTTCGGAGCAAGACTCACAGGTCCTAATAGCTTTCCCACCCCTAATTCTGGAAATTTACTATTTATTGTTTCCCAATCATTACCGTATTTAGGGTTATTTGCTGTAGCTACATAAGCCTCTAGTATTGAAGGATCATACTGAGATAGTTCAGGGAACTTACCATTAATTATCCCCCAATCGTTATTGTATTCTGGGTTATTTGCTGTAGCTACGTATTCCTGTAGTGTATTAGTTAAATCTGGCATTTCTTATCTTGATTTAATTTTAGTATTTGTATAGTTTGTGTTTGGAACTACGAATGTCTCGCCTGCAGGAGTAACAACCCCCCCGTAATTTTCAGCGAATGATTCATCTAGTTCATCAAGCTCCGTTTCGGTCATTTGTTTCCCGAACTCCCCTCTTACGTACTCCCATGAGAACCCCTCTGACTTAGGGGTTAACTGATCACTCTTGCTCCAGTAATCGAATTTACCAGTTTCTTTATTGTATTCGAAGTAGTTATTACCAGAATCAATCAAGCCACCCCTACCTACGGAATCTTGGAATTGTTTTATATTAGCTGTTACTGCAGGCGTTCTTGCTTTAATTGTCGTGCTTGGATTAGCAAGGTTATATGCGTCAACATAAGATTTCTCATATTTCGCTTGCCTGAATCCCACTAGCATGTCAGCCATCAAATTTCTGGATACTTCAAAATCGAAGGATTTATTTTTAACGTTAGTCAGGGCGTCTACTAGATCTACAGTGTTGGCTTTCCATATTTCCCTCTGTTCTCCTGTAAGGGCATCCCCGTCCTTCTCTGTAATCTTTCCATCACCATCTGCATCAAGAAACTCTAACGAGGACACTGTTCCATCATTGTTAGCATCGAGATAATCCAGAGAAGCTCCAAAGTCCATAGACATCCCCTCTTCATCCACGAACATGTGCTCAATAACCTTAACCTGTAGCTCTCCGCTTTTCAGTAAGTTTTTTCGCAAAGACCCATTTCCAACTCCCTCGATCTCTCTTCTTAGCACATTTTGCAAAGCGTCTTCTGTGCGAAGAGCACCTAATATTTCGGATCGTTCTGCTTCTCCATCGAATGCCCGCGCTCCCTTCTGTCCGTCAATCTCCCCTCTTTCCCCTACTCCAGCGAGAGCTTTAGCCTGCCCCTTATCAAAGCTTAAGTCAATAGGTTTGAAAAACTCACTCATTTGCTTAGCCGATAAGCTCCTGTCCCCTGAGATGTGGTCCATAGTGCTTCCGTCGCTGCTAGTTAATGTAGTGGTCGTGTAGTTTTTGTTATTAATAATAATTTCTTGGTTATCATCAATACTTATACTTATATTGCCATTCGTTTGAAGATTCTTTAAATCCACCATTCCCTCCATTCCATCTAAATCACTTAGAGTAACCTCTGCTGGGTTTGCGTTCGCGATTTTATCACTCAAAGCCATTAAGTTCCCCCTTGTAGCAATAGCTGAGCTTACTAAACGTTGCATACTGCCGTTTATTCGCCTCCTAGCCTTCTCGTTTTCAGCGCTATCCCCCTCCCCGTAAGTATTAAACTTCTCAAACTCATCTTGTAATTCTTTCACCCTAACCTCGATAGCGTCAATAAATTTGTCAGGTAGGTTTTCTTTGTCAGAATAAAGCTTGTCGTACATAGTGTCTGTTAGCTTGGTGAGACTACTTAATTGCTTTTTCTTCCCGGCATCTCTAGTTAATTCTTCTTGTTCGATTTCATTCATAACCCCAGTGATAAGTCCAAGGCTCTGCCTGACATTGTTTGTGTTACTAGTATATTGAGCGCCCCTGTCTATAACGGCCGCTCCTGCCCTAGTGCCCGCCTCCTTAAAGGCTGCATTTACTAATGTATTGTCTGCTCCCATTATGATTTTATTTTAAAGTATCTGTGATTGCCTTCCCTGCTACCCCTAAGGTTCCCATCGTATCAGCTGTCGATTGTTGCTGAGCAATTTGTGCGTTCATTTCATTTGTCTGGGCTTGCTGATGAGCTAAATTAGCACCGCTTCCTACACCCATCTGCATTCCAAGTAATGTTGCTTGTCTGTTCTGTTCTAACTGCTGCGTCCATTGGTCCCCTTGGCGTTCCGCTACTTGGACGGCTCCTGCCCCTTTCGCTGCGGCCATCTGATTCCTCGATTCCTGGGCTCCTATAGACGCTGATATTTTTTGTGTTTGGATTTGGCCTTGGCTAGCCATTGACTGAGCCAACCCTGCAATACCAGAACTACCCGCTGCCCCTTTTAAATTAGACATTATATTAGCTCTTTGCTGATTACCTTGTTGGGACTGAAACTGAGCTTGTTGCTGATTCACTGTTAAATCCTCATATACGTTTTCCATGTTGGCAAACGGGTTGTCAAACGTCATAGCTCTATACTCCTTCTTTTGAGTCTCTAGCAAGGCCTGCTGCTTTTCTCTTTCGATTCTAGCGTCGTCAGCTACCCCCTCAGCTTTATTCCTGTTCTTTGAAGAGTTGTAAATACTGACCCCAGCACCTACGACTCCAACCACTATTGCTCCCCAACTCACAAGGCATATATTTTAATTACTATTCTCATATTTTACTTTTTAAATATTCTTCGTATTCTTCCCAGCTGAATACTACATTTATTTTCGCTAGCTCATCTAAGTCCTCCGTATTTGTAGGATTAGCATGCACTGTAGTTATTACACAATCTTCCAGTGCATACACTATTCTTTTCGCTCCTTGCGGAGATACTATATAACAAGGAGCCACAAACTCTTCAACCCCACTCTCTTTTGAAGATGCCAACCTCCCTGTTAACAGGAAGAATCCATAACTATGTTTGTGTATTGCCGAAAAACCCAACTGGCCTTCCCTCATCTTCATCTCTCGCATGTACAGCCCCTCTGCGAAAGAATGCTTGTACTCCCATAAGTGTTCGGGGTATATTATTTCCTTACCATTCCCAATAACATTTTTTCCATCCGCTACACTAATAAAGTAGTCTTCGATATGCTTGACCTTACTCCTATACGATTTAGCGGGGGTATCATCGAACAATTTCTCTAATTCATTCTTAGACATAATTTAATTTAATTTATATCTATAATAGTCACACTTTTACTAGCTATTTTACTATCAAGTAATAGAAAGCAGTTTCTCAATATCAAAACTAAGTTCAGCTGAGTACGATCCTGCTTTTAATATTTCTATACTACCAGTTATTGTAGCTATGGTACCAGCGCCTGCAAAAGTAAGTGTTACACCACTTTCTAAAGTTTGAGCCGCGGTTAGAACTAGTGTGCCAGCTCCAGTCACGGCTCCAGCGCCCGTATCAACTGTTGGTGCAACAGCCGAGGCACTAATACCTATACCACTAACAGTGCTGACGTCATCTAATATACCACCTCTTTCTGTAACAGGAACACTAGTGCTATTATTAACCGCTGAAGTAGTAGTTGTTGTAACAGGAGTTAATTCTATTTTAAGATCACTAAAAACCACCTCCCAGCCGTAGAGTCTATTTATCTCTCTTTGCCCGTAACCACCTACCCTTAGAGCATCACTGGCTAAAGCCGATTTTTGTTGTTTGTCAAATATAACGGTACCTGCTTGAGTTGTTATCTCTCCTCTAGTTATAACGGGTTTTAAACCAAGAGTGTCGATAGCTGGTAAACTAACGTTAACCACCACCTCTTCTTCTTCTGTACCAGCCCAAAGTGTTGTTGTGTCAAGGTAATCAGCTACTGTTGTATCAGCCGTTAGGTTTGTAGTGTTTGTTATAATCTTCATGCCTGGCTTGATAACATGCGCTTGGTTTGTTATGGGCCATCTGTAGTTCATTTGATTACTAAAGCTTAACGCAACACCATCTAACAACCCAATGTTTTGAGACATAGAAAATTCTAAAGCGTTGTCGCCATCTGGATTTAAAGCCACAGCAGTGGTTAAACTTCTATTGCACTTTGGAGTAAAAGTCAAGGTAACACCGTCCGCTATAGCAGTCGCTGTAGATAAAGAAAACTCACTATCATTGTCACCATCAGGATTTAAAGCAGCAACCGTAACTAGCTTAGAGTCTAAGGCAGCGTTACCGGTAACTTGATCTCCAATTGACATTTTAGCTGCAACAGTTCCATCCATCACAATCTTTATGCCACTAGTAACATTTCCATTGACAGTGTCTGTAGCTACAGGCGCCGTTATTTTATCTCCAACCCTAGGATAGCTAGTATCCGTGTCAACAATAACTTTTACCGCAGAGCTGCCTCCAGTTATAGCACCGTTAACAGTGGCATTTGAAGAGGCAACCGTTGGATATTCGTTTTCACCAGGTATTTTAACTGGCGCACTACCAATTGAAAGGCTTAAAAAAACGGCCACATCGTGGTGGGTTGGTTGTTTTATTATTCGGTAGCATTTAGCGGCTGTTGTTACAGCACAAGATATACTAAAGGCTTGTTTGAGCGCTTCTTTGCCTTCGGCAATGGATATTGTGTCTGTAACTAAACTACCAGCCTCTATAGTGCCCTGCGCTGAAAACGGAGTCAACGTAAGTGTGTTATTTGTATATTGATATATAACCTTTGTTAAAAGCAGCGAGTTAGAACCTGTGGTTGAATTTATATCAATACTACCATCGCCAAACCTTACCTCAGCATAATTAGCATGTTTAGTTGTTACTGGCTGCGCATATAAAAATATATCGTATTGATCATTGTCTGTTACCGTAGGAAACAATATATTACCTTTAAACAAGCCATTAACAATCGTTTTATTGTTCAAACCGGCTTTTGTAGCTTGAAAAAGGTTTGTTATAAAGTTATAGTAGTAGTTGTCTTCATTTTTAATCTCTAAAGTAAAAGTAGCCCCATCATCACCTTTTATATAAAAAGGTCTAACTGATGCTGCTGCTGGTAAGCTTGATAAATCTAACTCGAATGATTGTATTGTTTTCTCCATTGTATTTTTTATTTACTGCTTTCAGTTACATTTGCTCCAACAGAGAATAACTCTGCTTTTTCTTTTGAATCATTTACAAAGTCAACTTGAGCGTAATATCCTAGAATACTTGACATGTTAACCTTTTTATCTTTTTGGAAAAATATAAAGGATCCAGTTGGAGGGAGTAACACCTTAGTGTCTTCATAATCCACCGATACCGATGTTGCAGTTATAGCCGTAACTAAGCCTAATTCCCAAGTCGTCGCTAGTGAAGAGGTATCAAATCCCCCCTTAACTCTAGCTACTGAGTAGTAAACTAAATCGCCTACTTGCGCTGATACGTTTACTGAAGGGAAAATTAACACTGTTGTTTGTATTGCCATTATTGTAGTTTGTTAGTTTAAAAAGTGCAACTCCCGTCGTCGTATCTAGCCCCTGCGTAATAGTTAGTAGCTCCCGCTGTCCCATATAGGGCGGTGACATTATTACCGGGGAACGTAGCGATCCCTGTGCGTAAAGCGTAGCTAGTAAATCGAGGAGCCCCATTGCTATCAAGCCCGTCGTAGACTATAGTTTGATTGTCCCACCAAGCTTGATCTATAGGCCCTTGATAAGCTGTTTGAGAATTTACGCCTGGAGGTAAAACGCCACCGGTACAACCAAAGACAGGAACTATACAACTACCATCATCCGTATTTGCCGCGGCATTGTAGCTGACCGATAATTGATCAGTACAGCCTAGGATTATTTCTCCATTACCAGTCCCAGTATCATTGTTAGGCTCTCCACCATCTTCACCTGGATTCTCTCCATTCCCTCCGCCGCTAGGGTTTTCACCTCCACCACCATCATCACCACCATCATTACCACCATCATTACCACCATCATCACCACCATCATCACCACCATCATCACCACCATCATCACCACCACCAGATTCGCCTCCAAACGAACAACTACCGTCGTCTTCTTGGGCTAATGGATTATAGTTAGTTGCTGATGGACTTGTACATCCCTGCATAGGGTTTATGATAGCAGCTTGTATTCCAAGCCCTTGTACATTAAATGCTCCTAAATCAGTAGCCGTGGCTACAGAGGAAGTTACTCCTTTTATGTAGTTGAACCATTTCCCTTCCTTCTCTATAAATTCATTTAGGCTCCCGCGCTCTTTATCCGTAGTTACCTTGGAAACATGCCACCCATCTTTATTAGTTAAGTTATAAAATTCCCCGTCCTTAATGATATCACCATTTATATCGCTTGGGGTAGAGATCTTAGACTGAGTACCCTCGTAGTTCAATGTCGTAAACGATTTAACAGAACCAGGCATATCATTTAGGATTACGCTAAGGGTAGAGGGAGTGAACTCCCCATAGAAAGTATTGCGGTCAACGCTCTCGTCATGATGCTTCCAAAACACCCCACCTTTAGCAGTGTAATATTCGTTATTACAGCTCAGCCCATTTTCTGGTATGAATGATTTAAAGCTCACCCATCCCTTTGAGTCCTCCCTGTAAGATATAGTTTCCCCACCTTTATCTCCCGCCACTTTTACAGGTTTAACTAATGTCAGGTTATATTCCCCTTTGTTATCATCGTAGCTACCTATTAATCTATCTGCTAACCTCAGGTTGTCTTTAACCCAGTCGCTCATCCCCGCTTTCGAAATAGGGGTAATCCCATCCATAGACAATCTTATAATGGAGCCTCTAGATTTATCAGTGAAATAAGCTCTATAGCTTTCGGAGGCGAACGATTCCGGGTCCCTAGATATGCCAAACTCCCCCACAAAAGGTATAGCTGTTCCTAATACCCTATCAGTAGCTATTAACTGGGGATTCCCATCCGCGTTGTATAAAGCATCTTTATTAGCTGTTACTTTTAGTATCTTGTCCTCACATAAGACTACTAGATTTGAATCCCTAGTGTGTAGCTTCTGTATACTACCATAAGTAGGGTTTATGTCCTTAGTGATCTTCTCTGCGGCTATAAACTGGTTTAAACTATTAGTGTTGGAATTGGAATTATATATCCCAGAATATATCAACCCGTTTTTCCTATGCTCCCTAGCATACGGCTCTAATAATGTTGTCGAAACTTTAGCTCCGTTAGTTAAGTATGGCTTATTGTAGGTATCCCCAATCCTATTAGATTCAACCCCGTTATTAAATGACCAGCAATTAAACCACCCTAGAGCTATTTCGTTAGGTAAAATCTCTATCTTTACACCTCTAAATGAGATCACTGGAAAGCCATTTATGTATTCTGTGTAGGGATCATAACTACCGATAACATTAGCATATACGGAGGATCCGTCATTTCTGGAGAATTTTAAATGTGGTTTAGGAGTGCTAACTACCGACAACATCTCAGCTTGATTCATGTCCCTATCTAAAAATAGTATATCAGGTGTTGCCACCACTCCATTAGCTCCCAGACTTCCATCACCCCACCTGTCTATATGTACCACTGGCCTACCCCCCGAGGTAAATTCAAGCAAACTACCTTTGGTAGCAAAATCCTCTTGGTTATTGTAGGCTAATTCTAGAGGAACGGAGTTGGTGGCTTCATAATACACCTCCAAATCGGCATCCTCTTTAGGCTCTGTTTCGAAAACAGCCGGATTATCACTTATTGGATTTGGCCCCTCCTCGTAGTAATCGTCTATGAATTCAACTCTTGAAAAGTCCACGGGGCTAACATCCCCCGTGCCTGGAAACAATCCAGTGTTAGCTTCTAAACCGCTGACGCCTTCTATTATCTCATATTGGATTAAGTAATTAACCCTCCTATTCCATTTGGATTGAAAGTCGTTTGTTTGGTTCGCCCAGCTCAAATTAGCATCCCCATGCCCACTCGCCCAAGTAGTATTTGCAACCCCTCCCCTGTAGTTATAAAGGTGCCTAGTGGTTACTTGCTTTATCTTGTATATCTCGTCCGAACCAAAAACCCTAAACCTTTGCCCTAACCTCATGTGCTTGTTAATAGTCTCTAGTTCGGGGTTTCTCTCTAATACTTTACCAAACCCTCCGTACCCGTTACCATTACCAGCTCCGCTCTCCTCCCAAACCCCACTGTTGTTTAAGCCAGCATACGATAAGCTTAAATAGTATTTATCGACCAATGGATTTGTTCCCGGGGTGAAGACTCCATCTGTCTCATGAGTGGGACCAGCTGTATATACCCCCCTATGTATTCCCTTGCTAAAAACCGTCCCCCCACTCCGACCTGTACCCCAATTTACGGTTAAATTTCCGTTCGCAGCATAGTATATCTGTGATGATGTAAAGTCACTAGTTAGCACCCCATCTACATAAGCGTATTGAGAGTTACCTCCAGCTCCATCAGGGGCAGGTAACGGAGTTGGGTATCGATCAGCTCCCGCGTAGGAGGCTTCATCTATAAACCACCCTGATTTACTTGAATTTCCACCAAATTTAAATAGAGACGCCCAGTCGGCTTTGCTTTTAGATATATTCGTCCCAGTCACACTTAAGGTATTACTAGTATTAGTGGCGTTGTAACTATTATCTCCATCATTGAAGTAGTAGGCGTTAATAGAATTATCAACTATATAGCTAGCTCTTAGTTCTACCTCGGGTCTTATCTTCTCTCTTATTATAGAATCTTCCTTTATCTTAACAAAGAATCTACCATCGAACTCCGGTCTGTTCTCTATTACTTTTCTGTAGAAATGAGGGTGAGACCTATCTAGAGTGGTTATTGTTGGCCACCCGTCATTAGTTATTTCATCCGTTATCCATGCTTCGTCCCCTGGTATTGGCTTCGCTATAGATATTTCATATAAATTAGTTCCTAGCGATATGTCTTTTACTAGATATTTCTTGGACTTACGGGCAACGAAGGTCACTACGGATCCTGGTTGCGTTATTATTCTTTCGTTTTCAGTAAAGAAAACATATATCTCATCTGAACCCTTACCCTTCCACACGGCGTCTAGATCAGCTAGCCCATGTGCATTTACGTTCCCGAATGGATCATTCCACTTTTGTTTATCTATAGTGAATCTAGAATGCCCTACGTAAGGTATCAGTGGAGTATCCGTACTGCTATTGATACCATACAGAAACTTACCCTGCTGGGATAGAATTGTAGGTTCCCCTATCAACTCCCAAGTCGTTTTCACAAAATCTGGAGCTTCATTTTCTATAGCCACAACTTTATACCTAGCATCTACTTTAACCGCCTTAGATGATTCGGCTTCCTTTTTTAGTATCAAATAAGTCTCTTCATCAACCTTGTTTCTATCGACAGAGGGGAATGATAACCAAACATTACCATCTTCAGCATCGTACAACCTATCTAAAGCCAAGTTATAATACTCGTTAGACGTTTCTTTTATAAATATTTTATAGCTTTCAGCCCACGCGGGGTGATTATCCCTAACCGACACAGAGAAACGGTTAGCCTTCTCCGAAGACAGCTTCGGTATTGTCAAAGCAGCCGCTGAGTCAGCAAACACAGGCGTCTCTCTACCGTATTCGTCAGCATACACTAGCCCAAAATCGTATGTCCGCATGGTTTTGATAGACTTCTGCCCATTCATGCCGGAGTTGAGGTTATCGATGTGTGATGTCACCTTTGTGGTAAACGATGGGGTTATAGTTCCTCCTGCTTCGCTAGTCATATCGTAACCCTGAACATAGTTACCATATACAACCCTATTACCAACTACTTCCTGAGCAACAGCACTCAACGGCACGTTATCCCAAGGCCTCAACAACTGAGATTCCGGTAATTGTGCGTATATGTTCTCTGTACTTACTTCGTATGAGTTTTTATCCCAAGTGTTTTCCCCAGTAAGGGGGTCCTTAATTTCGTTTTTGTATACACTCTTCACTATGTATATGCTGGGGGCAGTGTCATTCTTATACAGAATATCAACTTGGGTGACGTCTTTAGGTATGCTCCTTGGAACAAAATTTTCAACGGTCAACGCTCTAAGGGTATTTATCATACCAGCATTGTAAGCTTTCGTGGGGTGATAGTCAAAAGAACCAGGTAAAAACGCGACATTAGTAAAAGGACCCACTGGGGAATACTCCCCATCCTCATATTTGTATCTAAGAGCAAACCTAGGAAACTTTAATTCAAATAGAGGCTTAGTATGATCCTCGAACGCTGCCTCGAATACAGTGCCTCCCACAGCGTTATCTGATATGGTTAATATTTCAGCAGTAACCTCTAGCAATCCGTAAGTCCCCCCAGCCACTATGTTCAAAGAAAATATTGACACCCTGAGCATATTACCGTCCTCAAGTATGTTTGTAGATCCAACTGGATCTAAGGTTAGTATATCACCCACTTCAAATTGAACTGCACCATCAACTCCATTGAGAACGCTGAAGAATATAGTTTCCCCGTCTACAATGACATCCCCCGTTAGAGCGTTTATTAAATCTAATGGATAACTAGTCACCCCTCTAGTGTCACCAGTTTTAGATGATGACAACTTTACTAGTTCGGGAGCACTCTTAGGGCCTTTTTTTATCACTGTAACGTGAGATTCTTCTACCGGGCCCATGTTAACCCCGTTAGCCATAAGCGAAGTATGAGTGTTAAAGTCGAGAGTCCCCGCCATAGACCTAGCTATATTTATTTTCTTAGGCTCAGTTACCCCGTCAACCCAAGTTAAAAACCCATCGATAACATTTATGCCGGTGATAAGATTTTCTTTGCTAAATCCCAAGGCCCCATTCCCACCTCCAGTATTACTGAACATCAAAGTGGTGTTGTGCATCCATTGGTTCCCCCCTATGTTTTGGGAATCCAGACTAGCCGGCTCTTGATCTAAAGTGATTGTATTCCCATTAACACCAACAACCGTTTGCTCCCCTTCCAACACCCCTCCGAGAGAGGCGGAGTATACACTTAGGGTCATACCTACCGTTACACTGTGATTGTTTGTCGGTAAGGTTATCGTCTTCCCTATTAAATTGTAACCTATACCCGCTGGGTTGTACATACTGTAAAGGACATACGCCACATCAACGAAGACAGGTTCTACTTGATCATCTTTTCTTCTAACTATCCAAGACCCTCCAACCGAGGGTTGTGCTAACCCGCTGTGAAACTCGATTAACGCTTGTCCCACTACTTTAGCATTAGTAAGCAACCAATAGAAGGAATTTTCCTTTTCGTCAGAGATACTTCCCAGACAGCTAGCGTTGGAAGGCAATTCGCCTTGCCCTAAAACCAAACTGTTACCAAGAATGTTTTGAGCAGTACCGACATCAGATCCCTCTGAAGTCGATACCTGTATGTTCATCGCGTCTCTATACTCTCCAGTTGGAACAAGTCTTTCGTCCACGTCCTTGTTCATTTTACCGCCGGTAAAGTGTTTCTTAATCTCTGGCATGTACTAGTGTTTTATTTGTTTCGATTTACCTCTTAAAATTTGAGTAAGTTCTTCTAATTTTATATTTGACAATCTTAATTTAGCAGTTCTTATTGCTGCCCACCTTTCTTTTTTAAATCTATTGACTTGGTACTCTGGGATATTAGCCTTACCAGATAAGATAGCATGGGCTATCCACTTATACATCGCTTCCTCCGCGAACTTATGAACTTGCATTTCCCCGTCCGTACCTAGGCTATCACTTATATAATCTAATATCACAGTTTTTCCACTAATATTAGAACTAAAATGAATCTTACCAGTATTACCATCAATATAAAAAGAACCGTTGGCTTGAGCGTGTTGAGGGTCAAGCCCGTACCTACTACCATCCAATGGCCAGTATGTATCGTCTTGATAGTTATCTTGGTTTCCCGAAGAAGTCCCCGATTTGTAGTTAGCCCAAGTTGTGGATTGTGAATTAAACGGGATGTCAGATGATTCAGTTAGGACTACGTTTGATATACTACCTGTAAAGGCCGTTGCGCTAGTCACATTAAACCAGAATGAACTATAAAAATTACCAGAACTAGCTGGGATTGTAACCGTTTCAGTATACGTTCCGTTACTAGACCTGCTAGTAAAGCTGCGTTTATTACCGTACGCGTCGTTCACCCTTGGAGTTATTGTTGCCACTGCCGATAACGAGGCAGGGTCTGTATAAGGGATGTTACTTATTGTGTAGGTTAAAACGTAACTCTTATCGATTTCAAAATCAGTAACATTACCCCAAGTCAGTTTACTGCCAAAAGCAGCCGCTGAAAAATCAACCTGATTATTCGTTACATCCTTAGCTATCCCAGTTCCGTACGTTATATTTGTTTCATCCGTAGTAAACCCCGCATTAAAACCACTTATAATAGGTGAGTATATACCGTTCCCAGCGTTTTGGATTATTGAGGGAGGGTTTGATGTTTTAGCGGCGGGATATAGTAAGTGCTTTATGCCAACTGAATCCACCCAGCTAATTTTAGTGTAGTTCACATAGTCGTGTGGTAGTGTCATTTGTAGTGACGGCGGAAGAGTTATTTCTTGTGCTTTAGTAGATTTGAATGTATCGAATGATAATTCTTGCAAGGCTCTTTGAGCGTGAAAAGCCACGTCCATTCGTTTTGCTTTTGTTATTAATTTGTCTTCTCCAACATAAACAACCATAAATTGGTTGATTATATCCGCTAGAGAAACGAATTGGTAGTTCCCATGGTCATTGCCTTGGTAGTAAGCCTGCTGTGCCGTGCCGTCTAATAATCCCATTTATTTATTGTTTTTCTTGTTGAGTCTGAGCCATTTCCATCCCCTGCCCTGCCCTCATAATGTCCGGCTTAGCCATAGATACACCGGCAAACTTTAATATCTTGTAAACCAACTCGCTTTCTTCTGATGGATGCAGTTCAAAGTCAACACTACTATTGGTGTTATATAACGCTTTTTCATTTACAACAAAATAATCCCAAACAGCTTTTGTAGGTATTTTTATATAACTCAAATTAATATCGTAATCAGCCGGTAAAGCATATGTAGTCCCACTTACTGCCACTATTATTTTGCCTATCGTAGCATTTGTGAAACCAGCGTTAACCATATAACCAATGGGTCTCACTGCTGTTGGAGTAGTTAGGGGCGACAATATAGCCGCATTGAACTGCTTGCTAGTAAGCATCTCCACGGGAGCAGTCCCAACCCTAACGGTGCCAATTCTATACATATCAGGGGGTAATGTAAAGCCATTAGTAACAGTGGCCATAACACTCCTAACCCAAGCGTTGTCTCGCTCTATTTCAAATACGCTTATCTTTTCCCCGAGTAGGCTCAGTATGTCTGAAAACTCAGTGTCATTACCGGGTATTCTAGCCCCTTGGTTTAGGTCATAAAAATATTGTTCAAATATTTCTAATTGTGCTTGATTGGCAAATAAGTTGAACTCCTGCGGTGTTATATAACCCCGCTGCTCTTTGTTGGCAAAAGCCAGTACTCTTTGATACACTGTATCTATATTTACCATAATTTCTTTTTAGTTTGTAGTTTACGATCGCCCCGGAGAGCGACCGCATCTACAGTTAGATTAATTTAATCTTTTTTCAATACTTAAATAAACCTCCATACCTTCGTCGGTCTTAAACCAAGCGGCTAGTGCTGAGTAAGGATGCTCCTCAAACGGAATGTTCATTAGTTTTCTGTCATTAGAAGCCCACATAAAGTGCCTTTGATCCGGTGATAGTTTTAGTATACCAGCTTCAGTAGCTTTAATACCAAAGTTTCTAAGTTGCACATTCTCGTCGTTAGCTAGCTCTAAGAACAATATAGGGTTCCTCTTTGCAAATATCAACAAATCTCTTTTAAGTTCCTTAGAACTCATCGTAGACACCTTAGATCCGTTCTCTACGCGCATGATTGCTTCAGCCATGTCGATATCCATATCTCTAGCCGCCAATAAAGCATCAACTTCTAATTCTAAAATCTCCATTTGGTCAACAGCTTCTTGCACTGGTTGATATTCTGCGTATAATTGCTTTCTACCAGGATGGTATAATGACAATAATTTTTGAAGTGTTTGTTTCTCTCTTGGTACGTGAAGTGCTCCATTTCTAAAAATGATGTGCGCTAGTCTTTGGTCTCCTTTCATTTCGTCAATGAACGGGGTCTTCTGATTCTCGCAATACTTCATCTCTCTCTCGTATCCAACCCCCTCATCAAAGTAATAAATACCTGCAGACTTAACCATGTACGACAACGGTTTTTTCTTGCCAGCTAGGTAATACACCCTATCTTTTATCTCCCAATCGTTTTTTGGGGGTTTTGGGATTTCCATAACTGCTTTACTTATTTTTGGTTCTGCAACCACAGTATCTTCAAAAAATTCCGTAACTACTTCTTCCATTGTTTCGATTTGAGGTTCTACCTCAACTTTCTTTGTTTGTTTTTTTGCCATGATATAATATAATAATAATTAGTAAAATAAAAGCCCCCCCCATATTTCAGAGGGCGGCTTTAATATAAATGGGACTTATTTCATTAACATGAAATTGTTAGCCCCTTGTGTAATCAAACATCTTTCAGATAAGAAGTGTAACTCCATTGCATCAAGTGCAGAAGTCGCAGCCCCAACAGATCCAGTAACCCAAGTTTTTAATCTTCTGTCATCAGATTGAGAAGCTCTGTATCTTACGTGCAAGAATGGTCTCTTCAAGTTTTTACCTAACATTTGGTCATAAACAGTTGAAGTTCCAGCAGGAACAATAACTCCTCTAATTGCAGCAGATCCCGCAATAGCGTTAATACCACCTCTTGTTGCTAAATCATTCAAGTATCTAAAGTCAGACTTGTAGAAGTCATAAGAACCTCTTCTGAAACCAGAAAAACCTAAGTTTAAAGCCATATCTTCAGAATTGTCAAATACTCCGTAAGAAGTACCTCCAGCTCCGTAAGAATTCATAGAAGCTAACATGTCATCCATTGCTAACGAAGTAGCTCTGTTTACAAACATCATGTTTTCTTCAATAGCCCCTTGCTTATCGAATTCAGCTAAGATAGCATCAAATTCAGCTAAATCAGTTGCAGCATTTACACCAGTAACACCAGTAGTAACATTACCTCTATCTTCGATAGCATCAAATAAACCTTGAGTACCTACTAATTGAGCAGCTCCTCCTAATTCAGTGTCAACAACATTCGCTCCAGAACCTTTAACAGACTCAAGCATAGACATTTCTAAGTGGTCAGTAAAACGAGCTCTTGTATCAGCTTCAGCTTTTAAGTACCATAAGTAA
>Ga0307986_10001079_pt1 | contig 20099 bp, 19 predicted proteins | sample EllFjometageno82_FD_203170 | JGI IMG/M metagenome (GOLD analysis project Ga0307986, IMG submission 203170) | Marine microbial communities from Ellis Fjord, Antarctic Ocean - #82 | ecosystem: Environmental > Aquatic > Marine > Unclassified | place: Southern Ocean | collected 2014-10-09
GTTTTGGTTACAAAGGAAAATCTAGTTTTGGTGATAAATCAAAACCATCTAGCTACGGCAGATCAAGTTCATCATCAAGAGATGGAGAGAAAAAAAGTTTTGGTTACAAAGGAAAATCTAGTTTTACTAAAAAAGATGATTCAAAACCAACTGGTTTCACAAATAATCCAAGATATTTTGGGAAAAAGACGTCTGAAAGTACATCAACAAATGGCGATAAAAAAAGCTCTAGTTTTGATGGAAAGAAGAAGTTTAAAAGCAGAAGTGATAGACCTAAAAGCTTTACCTTCAAAAAACACAGCCAAAAAAGAGCTAAAGTCTAAGATTTTTTAGACTTCTCTTTTTTATTTTTTCTTTTCTCCTTTAGGCTTAATTTTGGCTTTTTAGCAGTACTTGAATCTTTAAATGATTTTCCACTGTATCTTTTTGACATATCTTATTCTTATAACAGCTTAATGAAAAAAAAGGCCACCTAAAAAGATACACTTGAATTTTTTTCTAAAAAATTGAGAGATTGCATTCCCATTCACAGTTTAATTACTATTGATTTACTTATCTTTTCTTAAAATTATTATCACTTGTTCATCACAAATGAGAACAAAAAAACCATTCGCAGAGTTTAACAGTACAGGTTTTCTAAACTTTTTAAAGTATAGGTTGAGGAACCGTATTACATTCTCATTATTTTATTCAAAACAATAGTAAGTATGCAGTTTATTAAATCACCATATTATAAATAAAAGAAACTCACCCTCAAACTCGTCCAACTTTCGGAAGATTACTGTATTGAATAATTGATATTCAGTGTAATAGAATATTTAATTAATAATTATGTGTTTAATTCAAATAGGATCAGGTTCAGCAAGTCTTGACACATATATTGAAGATGGGTTTTCTAACTTTATAAGAAAAAACAAATTTAAAAAAAAAATATTTATTGTTGAGGCAAATTCTATTCACTTAAATAATTTAAAAAAATTCTGGGAATTAGATAAAAATGTAAAAATTTCTAACGTAGCAATTATTCCTGACAATATTAATTTAAAAAAAATGGATTTTTTTTATTGTTTAGAAGATGCTCCTAATTATCAAATTTTTTCAAATTCAAAATTGTTTGTAAAAAAACATTTTCCTGTTGGCACAATAAAAAAAACAACAATAGACTGCTTAAGAATATCAGATTTTTTAAAAAATAATGATATTATAAATATTGATTATCTATCAATTGATATCGAAGGTATGGATTATGATGTTTTAGTAAATTTAGATTTAGACAGAATTGAAATTAAAAATATTTCTTTTGAACACTTACACTTAAATTTTTGGAAAAAAATTAAGATTGTCCTAAAATTTATTAAATATGGATATTACTTTTCAGGAATGGGATTTGATTTGAGAAAATCTGACTGGATGTTTACAAAAAAATATAAATTTAAGAAACTAACAACCTATCTTTTGCCAATCACACCTAGAAGAATTTGGAAAAAATATAAATTTTCAGATCAAATATAAAAAAAACCCCCAGAAATTTCTTTCTGAGGGTTCTAATTTTGTTTATTGTATGTATCTAGAGTGTTCTCTAGATGGAGCCGTATTACATTCTCATTCATTAGTTCAATTAGTATTGATTTATTTATCTTTTCTTAAAATTGTTCATTACTTTTTAGAACAAAAAAAACCCCAAAAGTATTACTACCGTTGGGGTTTTTAAATTTCGTAGGTACGAAAAGGGTATTACATCCCCATGCCGCCCATGCCGCCCATGCCGCCCATTCCACCAGGCATTCCACCAGGCATTCCACCTGCACCAGCGTCTTTATCGTCTGGCTTATCAGCAATCATGGCTTCAGTAGTTACAAGCAATCCAGCAATTGAAGCAGCATCTTGTAAAGCTGTTCTAACAACCTTAACAGGATCTATGATACCTTTTGCAAACATGTCAACGTACTCTTCATTCTGAGCATCATAACCTGTATTCTTTTTATTTTGCTCAAGTAATTTTCCAACTACAACCGAACCATCAACTCCAGCATTTAAAGTTATTTGTCTAATAGGAGCCTGTAAAGCTTTAGCTACTAATGCAACGCCAGCTTTTTGATCGTCACCTTTAACTTTAAGTGAATCTAGGCTTTGAGAAGCATATAAAAGAGCACAACCACCACCAACTACTATTCCCTCTTCAACAGCAGCTCTAGTCGCATTAAGAGCATCTTCAACTCTATCTTTTCTCTCTTTGACTTCTACTTCAGTTGCACCACCAACTTTGATAACAGCAACTCCACCAGCAAGTTTCGCCAGTCTTTCTTGAAGTTTTTCTCTGTCATAGTCAGAAGTTGTTTCTTCAACTTGTTTTTTGATTTGAGAACATCTAGCTTCAATCTCAGATTTCTTGCCACTACCACTAATGATAGTACTATTATCTTTATCAACCTTTATTCTTTTACAAGAGCCAAGGTCTGTAAGCTTAACATTTTCAAGTTTAACACCAATGTCTTCAGAAATAACCTGACCACCAGTTAAGATTGCAATATCATCAAGCATTGATTTTCTTCTATCACCAAAACCAGGAGCTTTAACAGCAACCACTTTCAAACCACCTCTAAGTTTATTTACTACAAGAGTTGCAAGAGCTTCACCCTCAACATCTTCTGAAATAATCATTAGTGGTCTTCCAGCTTGAACAACAGCTTCTAACAGTGGAACCATTGGTTGTAAGTTAGTTAATTTCTTTTCGTGTAATAAAATAAAAGGATTTTCTAACTCTGTAGTCATTTTATCAGCATTAGTAATAAAGTATGGTGATAGATATCCTCTATCAAACTGCATACCTTCAACAACATCTAACTCAGTTTCTATTCCTTTTGCTTCTTCAACAGTGATTACACCTTCATTACCAACTTTTTGCATAGCTTTTGCAATCATGTTACCAATTTCTTTATCACCATTAGCAGAGATTGTTCCAACTTGAGCAATTTCATCACTATCTTTTACTTTTTTAGCTGAAGAGATTAAGCTAGCTTTAACATGTTCAACTGCTGCATCTATACCTCTTTTAACATCCATAGGGTTCATACCAGCCGTTACATATTTTACACCTTCTTTAACAATTGCTTGAGCAAGAATAGTTGCTGTAGTTGTTCCATCACCAGCTTCTTCATTTGTTTTGTTGGCAACTTCCTTAACCATTTGAGCACCCATGTTTTCAAATTTATCTTCTAAGTCAATTTCTTTTGCAACGGAAACACCATCTTTAGTAATTCTTGGTGCACCATAAGATTTGTCGATAACAACATTTCTTCCTTTTGGTCCAAGAGTAACTTTTACTGTGTTCGCAAGGATATCAACACCTCTTATCATTGCCGCTCTAGCTTCAGAGTCGAATTTTATAATTTTCGCCATTTTATTTTCTCCTTTAATTTAAATTATTTTCCTGAAATACCCATAATGTCAGACTCTTTCATTATACTGTATTCTTTACTGTCGATTTTGATTTCAGTCCCAGACCATTTACCAAAAAGAACCTTGTCCCCAACTTTCACATCCATTGGAATTAGTTTTCCATCTTCAGTTTTTGCTCCACCACCAACAGCAATAACCTTGCCTTCTTGAGGTTTTTCTTGAGCTGTGTCGGGTATAATTATTCCTCCAGCAGTTTTTTCACTACTGTCTAAAACTTCTATTAATACTCTGTCGTGTAACGGTTTAAATTTCATAAATTCTCCTTTTAATATGCGACTCATATAGCTACTCGCCATACGATTTCAAGGTTAGTAAGAAAAATAAGTAGGTAAAAAACGAGAGAAATTGTGTTTTTTATAAGTTATACCTCCCATAATGACTAAGAATTTAGATAACGAAGGTTTAAAATCAATTATTGATAATTATGATATTTTTTATATCGATTTGTGGGGTGTCGTTCATAATGGAATAACGCTCTATAGAAATGCAATCGAGACCTTAAAAGAAATTACAAAAGCAAACAAAGAATATGTTCTCTTAACTAACGCACCAAGACCAAACAAAACAGTCAAAGCATTTTTAGAAAAAATGGGCATGGATGAAGAAATTAGAGAAAAAGTTTATACGTCAGGGGAGGCTTCATTAAATTATCTTAAAAAAAATTACTTGGTAGAAAAATTTTATCATATAGGTCCACCCAGGGACTTTGATTTATTTGTAGAATTTGAAAATAACAAAGGAAAGTATATCTCTGAAAGTACTTATTTGTTATGCACAGGTTTGTTTGAAAATCATGATGAAGACTTAGATTATTATAAAGAATTATTTAAGAGCCATATTAACAAAAAAATGGTTTGTACTAACCCAGATTTAATTGTGGATAGAGGAAGTAAAAGAGAATTATGTGCAGGGTCAGTAGCTTTAGTTTTTGAAAAAATGGGAGGAGAAGTTATTTATTTTGGAAAACCTTTTCCTGCTGTTTATAATGAGTCAATTAATAATAAGGGAAAAAAAGCTTTATCAATTGGTGACAATTTAAATACAGATATTAAAGGAGCCAATCTTTTAAATTATGACTCACTTATAATATCAAGTGGTGTTCATAAAAATGAAATTAAAAAAGATGGAATAGAGATAGTATCAAAAAAATACAAAGTTATTACAAACTATATTCAAACAGATCTTAAATGGTAAAATATGAAATTATATAAAAATTTTAATGTTTCTAAAAATCACAAAAAATCAATAATCTTGATTGGAAACTTTGATGGGGTACACATTGGTCATCAAAAATTATTTAAATTAGCGAATAACTATAAAAAAAAATTTCAATTAAATATTGGTGTTGTCACATTTGAGCCAATGCCAAAAATGTTTTTTGATAAAAAAATTAAAAACTTCAGACTTTCAGATATTAGTCAAAAAAACAAAATACTAAAGAGTATAGGGGTAGATTTTTTAATTACAAAAAAATTTGATAAAAATTTTTCTAACATTAAATCAAATTTTTTTATCAAAGAATTTTTATCTAAAAAATTAGAAGCAAAATATATATTTGTTAGTAATAATTTTAGGTTTGGAAACAAAAGAGAAGGAAACGTTGATCAATTAATAAAAAATGAAAAAATTTATGGTTATAAAATAGTAAAACCAAAGCCATTAATACAGAGTAAGAAAGTCATCTCATCAACATATATTAGACACCTATTAGAAGAGGGTAATTTAAAAAAAGCCAATAAAGCTTTAACTAGAAATTGGGCAATTGATGGAATTGTTCAAAAAGGAAGACAACAAGGAAAAAAAATTGGTTTTCCAACATGCAACATTGATATTAAGGATTATGTAATTGCAATGCCTGGAGTCTATACAGTTAATGTTAAGCAAAAAAACTCAAAAAGACCTTTAAAAGCGATAGCGAACCTTGGTTATAGACCTACTTTTAATCAAAAAAAAATTTTATTAGAGGTTCATATTTTTAATTTTTCTGGAAATCTTTATAATAAGTATTTATCAGTTGAGTTTATAAATTTTATAAGAAAAGAAAAAAAATTTGATAATGTTAGTCAACTAAAAAAACAAATTCAAAGTGATCTAAAGATAGCAAAGAAAAATTAAAATGAGCAAAGAAAATATTAATCTACCCAAAACTGCCTTTTCGATGAAGGCGAATTTGCAGATCAAAGAACCAGAGATTTTAGAATATTGGAAAAAAATTGACCTCTATAAAGAGTTAAGATCATCAAACAAAGGAAAAGAAAAATTTATACTTCATGATGGTCCTCCTTATGCAAACGGAAATATCCATATGGGTACCGCTTTAAATAAAATCCTAAAAGACATAATCGTTAAATTTCATCAAATGGATGGAAAAGATTCAGCTTATGTTCCTGGATGGGATTGTCATGGGTTACCTATCGAATGGAAAATTGAAGAAAGATATAAAAAAAATAAAAAAAATAAAAATGAAGTTCCAGTTACAGAATTTAGAAAAGAATGTAGAGCATTTGCAGAAAAATGGATTGAAGTTCACAAAACCCAATTTAAAAGATTAGGTGTTATTGGAGATTGGGAAAATCACTATACTACTATGAGTTTTGATGCAGAAGCACAAATTGTAAGAGAGTTAGGTAAATTTTTAAAAGAAGGAAGTCTCTATAAGGGCTTTAAGCCAGTACTTTGGTCCACAGTAGAAAAAACTGCATTAGCAGACGCCGAAGTAGAATATCAAGATCACAAGTCTGATACAATCTATACTGCCTTTTCGGTTATTAAATCTAATTTGCGAGAACTTGAAGGTACAGAAGTTATTATATGGACAACAACACCTTGGACTATACCTGCTAACAAAGCTTTAGCTTACAACCAAGCTCTGGATTATTTAATAATACAATTAGAAGATGATGGAGATTTTAAGAATAAAAAAATAGTAATTGCAGAAGCATTATTAGAATCTGTCCTTAAGGATTGTAATATTAAAAATTATAAAAAAATTAAGAAATTTAATGGTCAAGAATTTAAAGATACGATTTGTAGCCATCCATTTTTAGAGCTTGGTTATGATTATGAGATACCAATGTTAGAAGCAAGGTTTGTGACAACAGAACAGGGAACAGGAATTGTTCACTGCGCACCCAGTCATGGCCCAGATGATTTTAATCTTTGCTTAAATCATGGGATTAAGGCAATAGAGACTGTTGATGGGGATGGTAAATACACTAAAAATATTCCCTTGTTTGAAGGGACACATATTTTTAAAGCAAACCCAATTGTAATTGAAAAACTAAGAGAACAAAAAAAATTATTATCAAATGGAGAGTTAATTCATTCATACCCTCATTCATGGAGATCAAAAGCTCCACTTGTTCATAGAGCAACACCCCAATGGTTTATTTCAATGGAAAGCCATGACCTGAGGAAAAAAGCATTAAAAGCTCTTGATGAGACAACATTTTATCCAAATAAAGGAAGAGATCGAATAAAAGCAATGATTAAGACAAGGCCAGATTGGTGTGTTTCTAGACAAAGAGTTTGGGGAGTGCCTTTGCCAATATTTACCCACAAACAAACAAAAGAGATTTTAGTTGATGATACAGTGAATGAGAATATTGCAAGTATATATGAAAAAGAAGGTTCAGATTGTTGGTTTTCTGATAATCCACAAAGGTTTTTAGGAGATAAATATAAAGCAGAAGATTATGATAAAACTAATGACATTGTAGAGGTTTGGTTTGATAGTGGATGTACTCATGCATTTGTTTTAGAAAAAAGAGAGGATCTTAAATGGCCAGCATCAATGTATTTAGAGGGATCTGACCAGCATAGGGGATGGTTTCATTCATCACTATTAGAATCGTGTGGAACAAGAGGAAGAGCTCCATATGAGTCAATTTTATCACATGGCTTTGTTGTAGATGGCAAAGGTCTTAAAATGTCTAAATCTTTAGGAAATGTAATTGCACCTGAGGATATTTTAAAAAAATATGGAGCTGATATTTTAAGAATATGGGTTGCATCATCTAATTATGCGGAAGATTTGAGAATAGATTTTGCTATCTTAGAACAACATGCAGATTCTTATAGAAAAATTAGAAATACATTTAGATATTTACTTGGAAATATTAATGATGACTTTAAAAAAATTGATATTGAAAGATTAGATTTAAATCAGCTACCTGAATTAGAACAGTATATGCTTAACAGAGTGTATAATTTAAATGAAAGTTATAAAAACTACTTTAAATCGTATGACTTCCATAATCTTTATAAAGAACTATTAAATTTTTGCACAGTAGATTTGTCTGCATTTTATTTTGATATAAGAAAAGATACTTTGTACTGTGATCCAAAAGAATCGAAAAAAAGAAAAAACAGTATAACCGTTTTAAATATTATCCTAGAATCATTATTGAAATGGTTTGCGCCTATTCTTTCATTCACGACAGAAGAAATTTTTGCACTAATAAAAAAAGATAAAAAAAGTATTCATCTTGAGGAGTTTATCAAGTTTCCAAAATCATTTGAAAATATAAAATTGAATGAAAAGTGGATTGAGTTGAAAAAAATTAGAGATATTTGCAACATCAGTATTGAAGAAAAAAGAGCTAGCAAAGAAATAGGCTCTAGTCTTGAGGCAAATTTGACAATAAACTTAAATAATGAAAAATTTAATTTTATTGAAAATATAGATTTAGCAGAGTTATGTATTACATCAGAAGTAAATGTTATAAAAACAAATGATAAAGAGATTAAAGTCGAAACTAAAAAAGCTGTAGGAGAAAAATGTCCTATTTGCTGGAAAATAAGTAAAGATGGATGCCAAAGACACAGCATCTAAAAAGTGAAAATGAAAGAAGAAAATAAAAAAAAATTTATTTACAGTTCATTAATATTTATAGTAATTTTTTTTTTAGACAGGCTTTCAAAAATATACATTATATCTCTTGCAAAAATTAATAGTTCAGTAGATATATTTGTAACAAAATATTTAAATATTTATTTAATTTGGAACGATGGAATTGCATTTGGTTTATTGTCATTTGATGAAAGAAGTTCATATACAGCAATAACACTGCTAATTGCAATTATCTCAATAGTAGTTTTGGTATTAATTATAAAAACAAACGATATAAGATTTTATTTTTATTCATTTGTATTTGCTGGAGCGGCAGGTAATTTATTCGATAGATTGTATTACTCCGCTGTTCCAGATTTTATAGACCTACATATAAACAATTATCACTGGTTTATATTTAATGTAGCTGATATATTTATTACAATTGGAATATTTTGCCTTATTCTAGTAGAATTAATTTTTTATAAGTCTTTAGATAATGAAAAAAAATAAAATACTTTTAATCTTAGTCTCTTATTTTGCTCTGACAGCGTGTCAAACGGTTAAAGAAGGGCTAACTGGTAGTAAATCTGAAAATAGTGATGAGTTTTTAGTACAAAAAAAAGATCCCTTAGTTTTACCTCCAAAATACCTTGAACTACCAAAACCAAAAGAAGCAATAAAAGAAAATAAAAAAGCATCTTTAAACCAAGATAATACTGATTTAAAAAAAATTTTTGGTATTGAAAAAAAATCTACAGATTTATTATCAGTGCAAAATGGAGATGCAGAAGAGTTTGTCTTAAGAAATATTAATAATAATTAATGTTAACTAAAAACATTATTTTTAAAAATTTTCATTTAAAAAGGATTAATAAAAATATTAAGAAAGATTTAAAAAAACTGTTGAGGGAAAAAAACACTGTATTAGATTCGCTTTCAATAAATTATAAAAATAGTTATTCCAAAAAAAATATTTTAAACTCCAAAAATTATAAAAACATAAGAGTTATTGGTATGGGAGGCTCTATACTTGGGACAGAAGCAATTTTTGACTTTTTAAGACACAAAATTAAAAAAAGCTTTGATTTTATAAATAATATTAAAACAACTAAAAATTTTGATGCAAAAAGTAATAAAAATTTAAACCTAATAGTTTCTAAATCAGGAAACACGCTAGAAACTATATCTAACTCAAATATTTTTATAAAAAAAAATGATAAAAATATTTTCATAACAGAAAATAAAGAAAGCTATCTATTCTTGTTAGCAAAAAAATTAAAAGCTGAAATAGTTCATCACAATAACTTTATTGGAGGTAGATTTTCAGTGTTATCAGAAGTTGGCATGCTTCCTGCAGAATTAATGGGTCTTAATTCAAATAAATTTAAACAATTAAATAATTTGATCAAGAATAAAACATTTATTAATTCACTGTTAACTAATGTTACCAATACATTATTTTTTCTAAAAAAAAAAAAATTTAATTCTATAATTCTTAATTATGATGAGAGTTCTAAAAATTTATTTAAATGGTATCAACAATTAATTGCAGAAAGTCTGGGGAAAAAAGGAAATGGAATTTTACCATTGGTATCTACAATGCCCAAAGATAATCATAGTCTTATGCAACTTTATTTAGATGGTCCTAAAAATAATTTCTTCACTTTTTTTTATGTCCAACAAAAAAATTCTCCTAAAATTATTAGAAATAAGATTTTACCCACTCATGATTATTTGAAAAATAAAGATCTAAATCAAATAATTTATGCTCAAAAACTAGCTACAGAAAAAATTTTTTTAGAAAAAAAAATACCATTTAGAAGCTTTGAGATTAATTTAAGAAACGAAATAACCTTAGGTGAATTGTTTAGTTTTTTTATTTTAGAAACAATTTTATTAGCTAGAGCACTTAAATTAGACCCTTATAATCAGCCTTCTGTAGAATTAATAAAAGCAGAAACTAAAAAAATTTTAATCTAATTATAAGTACCAAAAATTACTTTTGATAATCCATAAAATTTTTCTTCAACTATTTCAAATTCTGCAGGTAACTCATCTACTTCCTTCTTATGTCTGTGAATAATTAATATTCCTTTATTTTTTAATAAGTTACATTTATATATATTTTGAAGAATCTCTAATAATTTTTTTTCTTTAAAGGGTGGGTCTAAAAAAATAATATCAAATTGATTTTTAAATACCTTAAAGTTCAAACCATTATTTACATCTTCCTCAATCACTGTAGAGTTTTTCTCATAATTTAACTCTGTAATATTTTTTTTTAAAACAGGTAAAATCTTCTTATAGTTTTCTACAAATGTCACATGATTAACCATTCTTGATAAGCATTCTAAACCAAATGAACCTGTGCCTGAAAATAAATCCAATATATTTGCACCTTTTAATTGAACGTTAAATTTATTGGAATGAGTAATTATATTGAATATAGATTCTTTTGTTAAATCTTTTAATGGTCTAGTAAGAAGGTCTTTTGGTTCATGCAACTTTTTACCTTTTGATATTCCAGATATTATCCTCATCAATTTATTACTTTATAACCTATATCTTTTCGATAAAAACCATTTTCCCAATCAAGCTGATTTATTAGATTTACAATTTTTGTTCTCGCTTTTAAAAAATCTTCAGATAAACAAACAAAATTTAATACCCTTCCTCCACTAGAAAAAACATCATTATTAATTTTTGTTGTACCTGCATGATACAAATATTCATCCGCACTAAGTTTAATTCCCTCTATATTCTTTATTAATAAATTTTTTTTAAAGGCATCAGGGTAACCCTTTGAGCACACTACAATACACATGCTTTTTTTATCACGCCATTTTATCGCGCATTCATCCAATTTACCTTCACAACAAGCTAAAAAAATATCTAGTAAACTCGAATCAAGTTTTGGTAAAATTGTTTGGCACTCTGGATCTCCCATTCTGACATTATATTCGATTAAGTAAGGGTTTCCTTTTACAATCATTAAACCCACATACAAAAAGCCCTTATAGTTTGTTCCAATCTCTTTTAGCCCCCTGATTGTTGGTTCTATTATATTATCAGTAATTTTTTTCTCTAATTCCTCATTGATTAATCTTGAAGGTGAATAAGCCCCCATCCCTCCAGTATTTTTCCCAAAATCACCCTCCAAAACTCTTTTGTGATCTTGAGCGGTACCAAATTTTTTTATTGTTTTACCATCTGTTACAATAAAATAGCTCATCTCCTCTCCTACAAGAAATTCTTCAATAAGTAGATTGTTTGCAACACCAAATTTACCATTAAATATTTCATTAATAGCTGTCTCTGAATCATTTTTATTTTCACAAATATAAACACCTTTACCTGAAGCTAAACCATCCGCTTTTATTACTAATGGATAATTTGTATTATTTGTAAAATGAAGTGCATCATTAATATTTTTAAAAATACCAAATTTAGCAGTAGGTATCTGATTTTTTTCACATAAATTTTTAGTAAATATTTTAGAGCCCTCTAGTTGTGAGGCACTTTTGTTAGGTCCAAACACATTAATTTTATTTTTTTCCAGAAAGTCCACTATACCATTTACTAATGGTTTTTCTGGCCCAACAATTACTAAATCAATTTTATTAGAGATTATAAAATTCTTCAATCCATCAAAATCTTCTATATCAATAGAAATGTTCTGAGCTATTTGTGATGTTCCTGCATTTCCAGGAAAACAGTATATTTGCTTGATCTTCTTTGACTTACTTAGAGCAAAGCACATAGCATGTTCGCGACCACCACTTCCAATTATTCCAACTTTCATGTAAAAGAATATAAACTATAAATGATTAAAAAATTAGCCAAAATAAAATATTTACCAAATAATTTTAAGATTATTCAAGAAGGTGATCATGTAGTTTGCGCTGTATCTGGAAAAAATATCAGACTAGAAGAGCTCAATTATTGGAATGTAGATTTACAGGAACCATATTACTCATATATAGAAGCCTCAATCAAAAGAGAGGAAGAGCAAAATTAATTTTACTTCCAACGGTTATGTGACCAAATCCACTGTTCAGGATTTTTTAATATCATTTTTTCTAGTAAAATATTTAAATTCAAAGTAATCGATTCTACAGATTGGTTATCTGAGTATTTCAATGGATCATGAATAGTTAACTTAAAATTGACACCTTGGGTTCTTTCAATATAAATAGGGACTATTTTACACTTATATTTTTTAACAAATTGTGCGGGGAGAGTTGTTGTAAACGCATCATGATGAAAAAATTTAGACTTAACACCCTGGGAAACTCTTTGGTCTATCATCAGAGCTATAGATGTTTTTTTTTTAAAGAAAGTAAGCAGCTGTTTCGTGCCAGAAATTCCTTTTTTAATTTGATTTTTACAAATATATTTTTTTCTTATCCTTTCCATTATAAAATTTAAAAATTTATTATTAAGAGGCCTATAAATAGCAGCCAAATTGATACCAGATTTCTCTAAATGCATCGCCATCAATTCAAAATTATTAAAATGACCTGAAATAAATATTACGGGCTCATTATTGTCTCTGATTATATCTAATTTTTCTTGTCCAACGACTTCAATATTATTTTTAACACGGGACATTCTAAATTCTTTTATAAACATATATTCAGCAAGAATTCTCCCATAATTGTACCACATCATTTTCGATATTTTTTTAATCTCATTTTCATTTGAATTTGGCAATGCTTTTAAAATATTAGATTTTATAATTTTTTTGGATCTAAAGAATGGTCCAATTAAAGATATAATTTTTCCAGAAATGTAGGAAGCAAATTTTAAACCTAAGACTTTAAATAAAAGAAAAAGAATAAAAATTATTAAAAATTGGATAAAATATTTTAAAGTCTTCATATATATAATCTCAAATAGTCAATTAATTTTTGTTCATCTTTAATAGCAAGCTCTACTTTCAAAAATTTAATATCACTATTTTTATTAGAATTGATTTTTGTATAATCTTTTTCTGTGGTTAAAATTTGAGCATCCAATCTTTTTGCCTGTAATTTTATATTACTTATATCATTTGCACTATATTGGTAATGATCAGGAAAAATAATTTCCTTAACTACTTCTAATTTATTATTTATTATTGTTTTTTTAAAGCTTTCTGGATTTCCAATCCCAGAAAAAATTAGATATTTTTTATTTGTATCAAATTGGTCAATATTAGTTGGTTTATAAATTGACTCAAAAATAGGAATATCTTTATTATATCTATTAATTAATGATTTAATATTTGAATTATCTTTTTCATTTCCATTTAAAAATACAGCATCATATTTTGATATGCTTTCTATTTTCTCTCTTAAAGGACCGGCAGGGATTAAGAAACCATTGCCTATCCATTTTACATTATTAAAACATACAAATTTTAAATCATAGCTTATTGACCTGTCTTGTAGGCCATCATCAAAAATAACAATATCCATATTATCTTTTATAGCTTGATTTAAAGCTAGATTTCTATTTCTTGCACAATACAAAATTGTCTTTGAGTTTAAAATTTGTTGCTCATCAGCTTGATCCTTATAGTATTTTTTTAATGTTGCAGTCTTATATTTCAAATTTTTTAAGATTTCATAAATTTTTATAGTAAGAGGAGTTTTTGCAGTGCCTCCTACATAAATATTACCTATGCAAATTTTTTTTATTTTCTGGTTGGAGTGATTTATTTTTTTTTGTAAAAAAAAGTTATTAATAATTATGGGAATTGTTAAGGGTAATAAAAGATAAGATAAAAGATTAGGGCTCTTATTGTCCCAAAATTTAGGTTTCTTTAGTTTCATTATTTATTTATAAAATAATCAATTTCATTAAAAGTAGAATTTAGAATTTTATCTCCTAATTTTTTAATTTTAATTTCTATGTTTTTAGAATTTTTTTTCATATCAAAAATTTTATCAATTTTAGACGTTAATTGCCCTGATGTCATAATTTTATTAGTAACTTTATATTTTTTTAGTAAAGAATAAATTTCCTTAAAGTTCCATACATTTGGACCATGAACTATATTACAGCCATACCTGACTGCCTCAAGAGGGTTTTGCCCTCCATGCTTAATTATTGAGCCACCTAAAAAAACAGTTTTACAAATTTTAAAAAAAGACTTTGTTTGACCAAAACTATTTACTAAATATATATCTGTTAAAGGATCAATTTTTCTTCTTGAGTCGTGCATGTGAACTTTTAGATTTAATTTTTTCATTTCATTTTTAATATTACTGACCCTATGCACGTGTCTTGGAATAATAATTGTTAGTAAATTATTATATTTAGATTTAAGTTTTATATGAGCCATAGCACAGATCTTTTCTTCATTATAATGTGTGCTTGAAGCACACCATATTTTTTTAGTCATGAAATCTTTTTTGATATTTTTGTTTAAATCTGTTTTGTTACTCTCTGTTTGGGAAAATTTCAAATTACCTATATATTTGATGTTTCTTGCACCCAGAGATTTTAAATATTTTTTAGATTTAAGATTTGACGTTAAGCAAATATCAAATTTTTGAAAAATATTTCTTGCATGCAAGTTAAACACATTCCATTTCTTATAGGATTTATCAGTAATTCTTGCATTAATTAGAACTAATGATAATGATTTTTTTTTTATATTATTAAGCATATTTGGCCAAATTTCAGAATCTATAAAAATTGCAACAGTGGGCTTCCAGTAATTTAAAAATTTATTAGTATGATGATTTGTATCTATTGGAAAAAATTGATGGACTGTTTTTTTTAATTTGAAATTAGATAAAATTTTTGAAGAGCTTAGTGTATTTGAGGTAATTAAAATTTGTTTTATTTTCTTTTCTTTTTCTAATTTTTTGATTAAGGGAACTATACTTAATATTTCCCCAACACTTGCACCATGAAACCATATTAGTTTTCCTGCAAGCTTTTTTTTTGTATGAATTGAAAATTTTTCCTTAAATCGTGTTGGATGCTCTTTTCTTTTGAATAACCTTAGTAAAATGATTAAAGGAGAAAATAAAAAAATTAAGTTTACTAATACTCTATAGACAAAAAACATTAAGCTTTTCTAATTTGCTTCTCATAGAAATTTTTATAGACATTTGAATTAAGTAATAGCTCTTCATGAGTTCCTTCGCCAGCAATTTTACCTGAATCTATTACGTAAATATTGTCAGAACTTAAGATTGTTGAAAGTCTATGAGCTATAACAACCGTTGTTCTATTTTTTGTTAAAACATTTATGGCTTCTTGAATTTTACTTTCAGTTTCTGCATCTAATGAAGAAGTGGCTTCATCTAAGAGGATTATTTGACTTTTTTTCAACATTGCACGCGCTATGGATAACCTTTGCTTTTCACCCCCAGACAATCTTGTTCCATCTTCACCAATTACTGTTTCATATTTATTTGGGAGCTTTTCTATAAACTCACTAGCATAAGAATTTTTTGCCGCTTCCTCTATTTCTTCTTGAGTTGCATTCAAGTTAGCGTAAGCAATATTGTTTCTAATAGTATCATCAAACAAAGTTACATCTTGTGTCACTATTGAAATATTTCCCCTAAGAGATTTTATAGTTGTTTTATAGATGGACTGATTATCAATCGTTATATCGCCTGAATTTGCATCATAAAATCTAGGTATTAAATTCAAAATTGTAGATTTTCCCGCACCACTGTGACCAACAATAGATGTCATTTTACCACCTAATATTTTTAAATTAACAGAGCTTAAAGTAGACTTTGGTCCTTCTTCATCATATTTAAAAAAAACATTTTTAAACTCAATATCTCCTTTGCTAATATTTAATTTTAAGTCATTTGCATTCTCAATTAGTTTAGATTTTTCATCTATTATGGGCAATATTCTTTTAGCAGCAGCTAGCCCCTGACTTATAGTAATATTTACAGTTGCAAGAGATCTTACAGGTTGGTAAGCGAGCATCATTGCTGTAAGAAAAGAAAAGAAATTACCAATATCAATTTCACCTTTCAAGATAAGTTTTCCAGAATAAAAAATTAATATTGCTATCATAATGCCAGTTAAAGTTTCCATTATTGGTGAAGTTCTGATGAAAATAGTGATAATTTTTTTTGATTTTTCTTTTACTCTATCTATAATTTTTTCTGCTCTAACATATTCATAGTCTTCCTGTTGAAAAATTTTTACAAGTTTGTGATTTTTAAATAATTCTATTAAGTATGTACTTAATAATCCCACTTCGACCATCTGTTGTGAAGTAATTTTTCCAACTCTTTTACCCAAACTTTTAGCTGCAAAAGAGGCCAAAGGGATCATAATTATTGCAACTAAAGAAAGCCTCCAGTTCTGATAGAACATCACTAAAAGTAAACCGAATAATGTAAAACTATCTTTAAAAATATTTAGAATAGCCGTACTTATTAAATTGGTAATCATAGCAACGTCATTTGTTAAGTGTGCAATAAATTTTCCAGTATGCTTATTGTCTACCAACTGCGTATCTGCTTTAATTAAAGTACCGAGCATATCACACTGAACATCTTTTCGAACTTCTTCTCCAACTCCAATCATTATAACTTTTGCTATATACAGGGACAGACCCTTCATCGTAAAAGCCACTACAATAAAAACTGGAATAATTAAAATTAGGGTCTGATCTTTTTCTACAAAAATTTTCTTAATTACAGGATCTAAAAGATATGCAATTGCAGATGTACTCATAGCCACTAATAGAGTAAAAAAAACTGAGCTCAGTATTTTTTTAATATATTTGCGTGTATATTCATTATAAAGTCTTTTTAAAATGTAATTTGTGTTCATAAATTCTTCATATTTTTCCAATTAAGATGCTGGTTATAATCAATAGACCCAATAAATTATTACTCTTAAAAATTTTTAAAATATTTTCAGGGTTATTAATTTTAAAGTTATAAATTTGATAATAAAATAAATTTAAAATAGGAATAATCATAAAAAAATAAAACATGTTATTAAAATTCATCAATATACCTGTTAGAATTATAGAGATTGTAAATATTGAATAACATAATATTAAAAATAAATGTGGATTTTCTTTAAATTTTATTGATGTTGATTTCACTCCTATAATTTCATCATCTTTTATGTCTTGATATCCATATATTGTGTCGAAACCTAGTGTCCAAAATATGGCTCCTATATAAAGTATTACTGGCTCTAAATCTATTTGATTTTTGATACACACCCAACCAAGAATTAAACCATAATTAAAAGTAATACCCAAAAATAACTGAGGCCAATAAGTGTATCTTTTCATTAAAGGGTAGCTAAAAGCCAGAGGCATTGAGCCTAGTGCCAATATAATAGTTAAAGTATTAAAATTTAACAAAACTATTAATGCCAAAAAACATAAAAACAATGCATAGGTAAGACCAAGCCTTATAGATATTTTTTCTGATGCTATAGGCCTATTTTTTGTTCTAGCAACGTTTTTGTCAAAATCTTTGTCTAAGACATCATTTATTATACAACCAGCCGACCTCATTAATACTGAGCCTAAAAAAAATAAAATTAGATAAAAAAAATAATCATTAAGATTATTAGAAAAATCATAAGCAAGTGTTAACCCCCATGCACAAGGCCAAAACAAAAGCATAAAGCCAATTGGCTTTTTTAATCTTGTTAATTCAATAAAGAGATTTAACTTTTTCATAATAATTTACTTGTAAATAGCAAAGGCTAGTTTCATAATCAAACTGATTCGTATGAATATAGATTACACAGTCACAGCACTAATGTTCCCAGCAATTCCTTTATTAATGAACATCTATAGCAACAGATTTCATTCACTTAGTAAGCTTATTCGTCAACTACATGACGAACATGTGTATGAAAATCATATTCCACCTGAATGGAAAAAACAGTTTATTAATTTAAGTGGAAGAATTGGGTTATTAAAATGGACAATTATGTTTGCTGCATTTGGTTTGTTATTCAATTTGCTGACTGTTTTTGCTCTTTATTTAAATGAAATTTTTGTAGCAAGAATAATTTTTGGCTCATGCTGTCTTTCGATGATGATTTCAATTTTAGTTTTTTTAAGAGAGATCCAAGTATCAACTAATGCATTAAAACTACACATGTCTGATATGGATGTGAACTTAGATTAATTAGGAATAATTACAGAAGGCCCAGTTAATAATCTTGCTTCTAATTCTTCATGAGCTTTCTTGGCATCATTAAGAGAATATTTCTTAAAAATTTCAACTTTAAACTTTCCAGATAATAGAGCATCAAAAACTTTTTTTGCGGATTGGGTTAGTTCTTCTCTTGTTGCCGTATAGTGAGCAATTGATGGGCGGGTAAAAAATAAACCTTTTGCATTAATATCTTTTTTAACATCTATAGTATCAACATAACCTGATGCGTTACCAAAAGCGACCATCATACCCCTGACTTTCAATGTTTCAATTGATCCATCAAATGTTTTTATACCAACACCATCATAGACAACGTCAACTCCATTTTTGCCTACAATTTTTTCTACTTCTTCAACAAAATTTGTATCTGTATAGTTTATTACGTGATGGCAACCATTTTTTTTAGCAATAGTTTCTTTTTCCTTAGAGCCAACTGTTCCGATAACTATAGCTCCTAATGCGTTAGCCCACTGACATAAAATTTGACCCACACCACCAGCTGCCGCATGGTATAAAACTTTATCACCTTTTTTAATTGGGTAAGCTCTGTGTAATAAATATTCAGCTGTAATTCCTTTGAGCATAATACAAGATGCAATTTCATCTGAAATTCCCTCTGGAACTAAAACTAATTTTTCTTGAGGAAATAATTGTTTTTCAGAATAACTACCAATTGGCATTGAAGAGTGAGCCACCCTGTCACCAACTTTAAATAGATCTACTTCAGCACCAACTTCTTCAATTATTCCACACGCCTCTAAACCAATCCCACTTGGAAGTGGAATAGGGTATAAACCTGTTCGGTGATAAACATCAATATAGTTAAGACCAATTGATAAATTTTTAATAAGAACTTCTTTTGGACCTGGTTTGCCGATTTCAATATCTTTAATCTCTAAAACTGCAGGACTACCAAATTTTTGAATTTGAATTGATTTCATTATTTTACAAATGTACCATTATGATAATCTTGCACCGCTTGCAAGATCTCTGCTTTAGTATTCATTACAAATGGACCACCCCTTGCAATAGGCTCCCCAATTGGTTTCCCTGATATTAATAAAAATTTAGCTTTGGTTAAGCTGGAAACTTTTAATTTCTCTCCATTAGTTAAGATAATTAAAGTAGAGTTTTTAGCTTGGTCATGATGTTGATCTCCAACCTTAATTTCTCCATCAATTAAGTAAATTAAAGAATTATGTGTTGAAGGAAGATCAAAATTAAATTCTTTGCCTTGTTCAATCTCCACATCAAAGTAGACTGGCTCAACGTTATGGCCTTTAACGGGTCCCTCTGCATTTTGAAATTTTCCAGCAATTACTTTAATTGTTTTATCATCATCTTTATGAGTACTCATTTTATCCGCATCAATATAAATGTATTCAGGCTTGTTCATTTTTAATTTTGCTGGCATATTTACCCATAATTGAAATCCGTGAAGTTTACCTTCTGTCATTGCGGGCATTTCAGAATGAATTATTCCTCCACCAGTTTTCATCCACTGAACATCTCCTGAAGACATTCTACCTTTAGCTCCAGTGCTATCCTCATGCTCAAACTCACCACTTAACATATAAGTAACTGTCTCAATTCCCCTGTGAGGGTGAGGAGGAAAGCCTCCAATATAATCATCTTTATTTTCA
>Ga0307986_10001081_pt1 | contig 20092 bp, 18 predicted proteins | sample EllFjometageno82_FD_203170 | JGI IMG/M metagenome (GOLD analysis project Ga0307986, IMG submission 203170) | Marine microbial communities from Ellis Fjord, Antarctic Ocean - #82 | ecosystem: Environmental > Aquatic > Marine > Unclassified | place: Southern Ocean | collected 2014-10-09
AAGCAGACCAGTTAACTGGTACACCTAATTCATATCCGTGTTTAGCTTTGAATGCTTTTTTAATTTCAGGTCTATCAAACCAATCTTTTCTAAACCAATAAAGGTTAGCAAATTGTTGGTCTGGTAATTGATAAAGATTTCCATCGGGACCAGTCGTAAATTGTAGTCCTATAAAATCCTCAAGATCTAAAGTTGGTGAAGTAACATCTTTACCTTCACCTTTCATCCAATCAGTTAGGTTAACAGCTTGTTGCATACGCGCGTGCGTACCAATCAAATCTGAATCATTAACGTATGCATCGTAAATACTAACGTTAGTTTGCATTTGTGTTTGCACGGCCATTACGACGTCACCTTCACCTATTATTTGATGTGTTACTTTTATGCCCGTTACATCTTCAAAAGCCTTTGTAAGAACTTTAGACTCATAAACGTGAGTTGGTATTCCTTCAGAAACTACTTTAATAGACATTCCTTTGAATGGCTTTGCAGCTCCTTGGAACCATTTTAGTTCTTTAACTCTTTCTTTTTCAGAAATAGTTGAAAGACTAAATTCACCTTTTGCTAAGTCTGTAATCGCATCAGAGTACGCAGATGAGATTACTAGAGAGTAAGTAACTACAACGGCTAGAATAGTTTTTATTTTATTAAACATATTTTTTCCTTTGTTGTTGTTAATTAATTGATTTACTTGTCCTGTGTACTAAGATTAGAACTCATAATGGACTTTATGTAAAGGTGATTTACCATAATAAATGGGGGTAAATTTTAATAAATACAATTTTAGATTGTATTTGTTAGGGATTTTTTGATTGCAGAAGACCAACCCTTAACTAATTTTTTTCTAACATTAGAACTAATCTTGGGAGTAAAATTTTTATCTAAGTGCCAATTTTTAGAAATGTCTTTTAAAGATTTATAAACGCCAATTTGTAGTCCAGCCATGAATGCGGCACCTAAAGCTGTAGTCTCTTGAACTTTTGGTCTTAATACTTTTACGTCAACTACATCAGATAAAAATTGTGAAAACCAATTATTCATTACCATACCTCCGTCAACTTTAACAAGTTTTGGTCTTAGCCCGTCATGTTTCATTGCTTCAAATAAATCATATGTTTGGTATGCAACCGACTCAATCGTAGCTCTAATAATTTCTTTAGGACCCGTGTCTCTGGTGAGACCACTCAAAACACCTCTGGCGTTTGCGTCCCAGTAAGGAGCTCCTAATCCTGTGAATGCAGGAACTAAATAAACACCTTTATTGTCTTTTAAAGATTTAACAATATCTTCTGTTTCTGATGCTTTTTTGAAAAAATTGAGTTTATCTCTCAGCCATTGAACTCCGGCTCCGGCAATAAAGATAGATCCTTCCATTGCATAAGTAGTTTTGCCTTTAATTCGATAAGCAATAGTAGTTAGTAATCTATTTTTTGAATATATAATTTTAGATCCTGTGTTTAAAAGGACAAAAGCACCAGTACCATATGTACTTTTTAACGACCCGGGCTCGAAACAACATTGACCAATAGAAGCAGATTGTTGATCACCTACTACACCACTAATTGAAATTGATTTTCCAGTAATTGACGGATGCGTTACACCGTAATCATCAGCACAATCTTTAACAGTTGGTAAAATATTTTTATCAATTTTAAGAATTTTAAGAATAGTTTCATCCCAAGTATTGTTAGTAATATTGTAAATCATTGTTCTGCTTGCATTAGTTGCGTCTGTCGCATGGACTTTTCCTTTTGTAAGTCTCCAAATTAAAAAACTATCGATTGTTCCAAAAAGTAACTGATTTTTTTTCATTAACTTTTTAGCTAAAGGAACGTTGTCTAATATCCATTTAATTTTTGTGCCTGAAAAATATGAATCTATTAAAAGACCAGTTCTATTAAAGATAAGTGTTTCTTTATTTTGCTTTCTTAACTTTTTGCAAAACTCTTCTTGCCTACGATCCTGCCAAACGATTGCATTATAAACAGCTTTACCTGTTTTTTTGTCCCATAAAACAGTAGTTTCTCGTTGATTGGTAATTCCAATAGTTAAAATTTTTCCTTTAATTTTTTTACTTTTTTCAATTACATCGCTCAAAGTTTTTTTAGTTGTAGACCATATCTCTTCCGGGTCGTGTTCTACCCATCCACTTTTTGGGAAATATTGAGTAAATTCTTTTTGAGAAGAATAAACTGGCTGTCCTTTAAGATTAAAAAGTATTGTTCTGCTTGAGGTGGTGCCTTGATCGATAGAAATAATAAAATCTTTATCTTTTTTCATTTTTAATTAAAATATTGCCAGTCTAATTCTAATTTTTTATCGTTTATTATAGCGTTAATCATGCCCAGCATTAAAGGTAGTTTTTTTTTATCGAAATCTTGATTGACTTTTTTTCCTATTTCAATTGCAAGGTCAGCTCCTTCAACGGTAACTTTTTCCATTTTTTTTTTTTTTGCTTCAGAAAAAGTCATCCCCGCACCAATATATGAACCCATTTTGCTGTTTCTTCCGCCACCCGAACTTACATACAAATCCCCAAGACCAGCTAAACCTTTAACTGTTTCTTTTTTTCCCTTTAAATATTCTACGAAGATTTCCATTTCTTGTATTGATTGTTTAATTAAAGCTGAAGCAGTATTCAGGTAATTTTGCTCCCTTACTTTTTCTGAAACATTGTTGCTACACAATCCTTTAGCCGCCCCAACAGCCATTGAAAATATATTTTTTATAGCTGCAGATACTTCAACACCATTTAAATCGTCCGAGTAGGAAGTGTGGTAATAATTTGTGTTGAGCATCGCCGCGATTTTTTTTGCAACTAAAATATCTTTGTTCGCAATAACTACACTACTGTGAACTTTATTGGCTAAACCAGTCGCCAGACATGGGCCACCAACTGCAGATATATTAACTTCTTTAATACCTTTTTCTAAAAGTAAACGTTCTAATTTATCAACAAGAAGTTCGTAATTGTTGTTGTGGATACTTAAACCTTTCGTCAGCATAAGAAGGTTTGGTAGTTTTTTATTTTTATAAGTTCGACTAAGCTGTTCTGCAACCCATTCAATACCCTTGGAGCTAATACCTAAAACTATTAAATCAACCGTTACACTTAAAGTTAAATCAAAATTTTCAAATTTAATTAAATTTATACCTTCTGGAATAATAGTATTAAGACCTGGATGTTGTCTTTTATTTGCATTCAATTGATCGATAAAATCATTTTCTAAATGAGTGCCTACAATATTGATATCATGATTATTGTCTAGGCAAGGAACAGCAAAAGCAGTGCCCATTGCGCCAGCACCAATAATAACAATTTTAGACATAAGTTTAGTTCCTGCTAATTATTTTTTTGATGATTAAGAAGAGAGATATTAACTCAATTTTACCAATAACCATAAATAAAATTATGAATATTTTAGATGTTGTTAATAAATTGAAAAAATCAACATCATTTAATCCGAATAAACTAGAATTTACTGTATTGGTAATGGTTAGAATAGAAAGCTTAAAAGAACTTTCAAAATTAAGCCCACCTGCTGTTAGGATGCTAGATAAAATAAAAATACTTATAAAAAAACAAATAAAAATAAAAAAAGAAGAATTTAAATTTTCATTATTTATTTTATGTTCCGTCTTTAAGATTCTTTGATCGATAATTACATTGGGTGAAACAAGTCTGAAGATTTCAAGAACTGTTGATTTAAAGAGTATGTAGAGCCTTATGAGTTTAATGCCTGAAGAATTAGAAACAACTGAACCTCCAATGATGGTTAAAAATATAAAAAATAAGTAAAAATTTTCCGGGGGCTCAAAAGATGCTAAGCCAGAACTGCTTAAGCTACTAACTACGCTAAAAAAAATATTTAAGAATGAAGCTTCTGGTATTGAAAAAAAAAGTATTAAACTAAAGAAGATCACCGCTAACAAAATTAGCATGTCTTCATTATGTTTTTGAAAAGTGTTCTTATTTTTAAAAATACTATAAAAAAAATAAATATTTAAAGCTGAAAAAGTTAGTGCAATTGTTAATATAATTTTTTGAGAAGAATATTTAATAATTTCTGAAAGCTCATTTGTGGGAAGAAAAGCCCCCGTAGAGCTTACAGACATTGCTAAGTTAAAACTATTAAAAAGCCTAACACCTGAAAAAGTAAATAAAATAAAAATTAAAGCAGTTAAAAAAGTATATATAAAAAAAACTTTTACTACAACTTTTTGAGCATCTTTAAAAATATTGGTGGCTTTATCTGGATTGTAAACAAGATGTGTTAATTTATATTCGTTCTTAAAATTAGAAAAAATTAGAATTAAAAAGATTAAAAAAAATAAACCTCCAATCCAGTGAGAGGAAGATCTCCAAATTAATAGAGTGGGGTCTAAAAATTTGACATTATAAAAAACTGTAAACCCTGTTGTCGTTAGTCCTGAAATAGATTCAAAAAAAGAATCTATAAAGCTTAGTTGATAATTACCAAAATAATAGGGAATTGAAATCAACAGCGAAATAAGAAAATAGACTAAAAAAATTAAAATTAATTTTTCATAGAATTTAATATTTTTTTCACTATTTTTGCTAAAAAAGTGTAGCCCTAAACCTAGTAAAAATGAAGTGATCAACGTTAGTATGTAAGAATCTAAATTAAGATAATGATCAAAATAGGAAGAGTAAAGAATATTAAAAAATGAAAGAAATGCTACTGGATAACACGATAGGCCAAGATAATAAGAAATGCCTTTAAGATTCATTTCTATATAGAACTTAATCTAAAAATACTTTCAACTTCTTTTAACAATTCTCTTTTAGCAAGAAAAACTACAAGGTCATCTTTTTCAAATATAAAATCAGATCTTGGAATGATTATCTTCTCAGCTCTTAAAACAGCACCAATTCTTATATGTTCTGGCAGGTTTGAGTCTTTTATTGATTCATTAAGTAGTTCGGATTTTTCTAAGATTTCAGCTTCAATAAATTCATACTCTCCATCTAACAGTGAATAAACGGTTTCAATTGTACCCTTATGAACGTGTTCCATAATTCTAGAAACTGTAGTCATTCTGGGGTCAACGAGGTCATCTATATTTAATGATTTTTGCAACAAGCTATAATTAGATTTATTTACTATAGCTATAGTGCGTTTATCTGGGCTATATTTTTCTGCTAACACACAGGCCATAATATTATCTTCATCATCATTTGTTAAAGCCAAAATAGTTTCTGTTTCTTCTATGTTAGCTTCTTTTAATATTTCTTCATCCAAGGCATCTCCACAAATTACAATTGATGAAGTCAATTCTGTAGCTAATAGTTCTGCTCTTTCTTTGTTCTTTTCAATAATTTTTACTCGCGCTCCCTCAAAATTTTGTTCTAATAATTTTGCTAAATTCAATCCGATATTTCCACCTCCAATGATAAGTATTTTTGTGGCTGCTTTTTCTTCGTGTCCAAATGATTTTAATATTAAATTCAGTTGATCTGTACTGACTACAACAAATGCTTTATCTCCTTCTAACAACTGATCATTTTTTTTTAAAAATACAAATTTATTTTTTCTAACTGCTCCGAGAATATTAGCTTTAAAATCTGGAAATTTTAAAGTCAAGTTTTTTAAAGCAATATTAATTACTGGACAATCTTTTTTAACCAAAATCTCTAAAACTTTAATTTTATCATTTGCAAAAGGTACGTTATCAAGGGCACCAGGTGCTTCTAACTTTCTAAAAAGTGACTTTGCAACTTCTACTTCGGGAGAAATAATTACATCAATAGGCAGATTAGATTTATTATACAGACGACTCCATTTTACGTCTAAAAATTCTTTAGATCTTATTCGGGCAATCTTTTTGTTAATATCAAATAAACTGTGAGCTAACTGACAAATAATCATATTAGTTTCATCATTTTTTGTAACGGCAATAATCATATCTGTTCCCGCTGCACCTGCATTTTCAAGAACCGAAGGAAATGTTGCTCTTCCAACAACACCTTTCACATCCTGCGTTTCATTAATTCTTTTTATATCTTCAGAAGATTGATCAATCACTGTAATAGAGTGTCCTTGTGCAGATAGTTGTTTGCTAATTGAGAAGCCTACTTTACCAGCACCACATATAATTATATTCATTTTTAATTTATTCCTTTAATACCTAAAGATTTTAATTTTCTATGTAGAGCAGATCTTTCCATGCCTATAAAGTCAGCTGTTTTAGAAATATTACCATTATTTTTTTTAAGTTGACTTGTTAAATAATTAGTTTCAAATTGTTCTCGCGCTTCTTTGAGTGGATAAGACAATGTATTAATTAGACTGTTATCATCAACTGTATTCGGATTTTCATTCAAAATATCAGTTAGTATTTGATTTATATCTCTTTTGTTTTCGTGAACAGAAAGTATCGTCACTCTTTCTATCAAATTTCTTAATTCTCTAATATTACCTGGCCAATCATAACTGTAAAGAAGATCGTTGTTACTGTCTATTTCTGCTTCAGGTATACCGTTAATTTCAGATATTTTTTTCTTAAAATATTCAATCAGTAGCGGGATATCTTCAGTTCTTGATTGTAGCCTAGGTAGATTTATAGGTATAACATTTAGCCTGTGGTAAAGATCTTCTCTGAATTTCTTTTCTAAAATCATTTGTTTTAAATCTTTTGATGTGGAAGATATAATTCTAATATTAGTATGAATATCTTTTGTACCATTAATACGTTTAAATTTTTGGTCAGTTAAAATTCTTAAAATATTCGACTGAATATCATGTGGAATTTCTGAAATTTCGTCTAGCAATAAAGTTCCATTATTTGCCTTTTCTAAAATTCCATAATCAATATCTCCATTCTCATACTCCTCACCAAATAACTGTTTTTCATAATTTTTTTCTTTTAGTAAAGCTGCGTTAATTACTACAAAAGATTGATCTGATCTTGGCGAGTTTATATGAATTTTTCGTGCTATTAATTCTTTGCCTGTGCCAGTTTCCCCTGTAATTAAGACCCTACTTTCAATCAATTTAAGCTTATTGATAGTTTTTTGAATTTTTAAAATCTCAAGGTTTTTCCCGATAAAATCAAAAGAATGAAATAATTTTGCTTCAACAATTTTTTTTTCTTTTTTAAGACTAGTTGTTTCTAGTGCTCGCTTTACGTAATTTAACAATTTTTCAGAAGAAAATGGTTTTTCAACAAATTCGTAAGCTCCTATTCTTATTGCTTCAACAGCTACCTGAACGTTGGCATGACCTGATATCATTATGACAGGTAGACTTTTGTCTAAACTCATTAATAACTTTAAAAGATCAATTCCATCTTTGCTGCCTTTATCTAACTTGATATCAATGATTGCGCATTGAGGTAATTTTTTTTTTATTTCAGTAACAGCTTGCTCATAATTAGCAGCATATCTTACTGTATGCCCACTATCTTTTAAAATATTGCATATCAAGAATCTTATATCTGAATTATCATCAATTACTAAAATTTCATTATTCATTTATTTATTTATTTTTAGGAAATGTAATTACAATTTTTACACCAGGATTCTTGTTTGTAACAACAATATTCCCAAAGTGTTCGCTAATTATCTTGCTAACAATTGGAAGTCCTAAGCCTGTACCGTCTTGTTTTGTTGTAAAATATGGAGTCATTATTTTAGTAGTATCTTCTATGCCTATGCCATTATCAATCAATGTAACGTTTATATAATCATTATTGTCTTTAATTTCTATAGAGATTTTTCCTTTAAAATTGGGGTTTATTTCTCTTTTCTCAAAAAGAGAGTCTTCTGAGTTTTTTATTAAATTTATAAAAACTCTATATAGCTGCTCCTCATCGCCTTTAATAGATAGCTTATTACCAGGGGAGTTAAGGGAAAATTTGTTTAGTGAAGACATTGTATAAAAATCAACAGCTCTTCTAACAACTAGATTTATTTCAATTTTTTTAAATACAGGGTTCGGCATTCTGGCAAAGCTTGAAAATTCATTAACTAAATTTTCAATATATTTAATCTGTCTATTAATTGTTACTAGATAGTTTTTAAACTCATCTTTTCCGTCTGAAATTTTTTGATAAAATTTGTCCTGCAGTCTATCTATAGACAGCTGAATAGGAGTTAGTGGATTTTTAATTTCATGAGCCAATTTCCTAGCAACAGTTTCCCATGCAGAGTATCTTTCTGCAGCAAGTAATGTATCTTGTTGTTTTTTTAATCTTTCGATCATGCTGTTGAAGTTTTTATTTAGCATTAAAAATTCTTCATCAGTTTCAATTTCAGGAACTCTCGAGTTTAATTTACCTTTGCTAATATTTTCAGAAGCAGTGATTAAATTAATTATTGGCTTTGTTAGTCTATCGGCAAAAGCTATCGCTATGATTGTGGATATAAAAAGTAAAAGTCCAACCACTAATATATAAATTATTGCAAAAGTAATTTTTATACCCAGCTGTTTATTTTCAACTTCATAATAAAAATTAACAGCACGTTCTGTTTCATTTAAATATTTAATAATCTCTGGGTCAACATCTCTTGATATAAATAAATATGTATCAATTAAGCTATTTAACTTAATCATTGCAGATGCTTTGTTTTCAATATTATTTGTAATCAGTGTTGGAAATCCCTCAATTGCTAAATTAAATTCATTCTCACTAGGTTCTATAAAACCAAGCACATCATCGGAATCTGAAAAAATAATATTTGACGAACTGTCAATTAAAAAAATATCATCTACACGTCTTAATAATTTTTCTGAACGTGCGATGTTTTTGAACTTTTCTGGAGAAGAGTAAAATAAGAATGATGCTCTATTCAATCCAACACTCATCAACAATACGTCTGACTTAACACTTTTAGTATTTTGTGCTAAATAACTTTTTGCAACATCGTTAGAATTATTTACAGCTTTTGAAATTTCGTCGTTAAAAAAATTTTGCAGACCGTAATTAAAAATAAATAAAGAAAAAATTGCTATTAAAAAAGATGGTATGAATGTAAATAACGTAAAAAGAGAAACATATTTTGAGCTGGTAAGGGAACCAATTTTTTTATTTTTACTCAAATAATATAAATTATAACTTTTTTTAAAGATTATGAACAAAAAAACAATAAGGAGTATTACATCTAAAATTAATAATATTTGTAAATCAATATTTATAAAAAATAATATTTTTGGATTTATAAAAGCTAAAAATGTAAGTATACATATAAGGATACAAAATATAGATAGTACCGTAACTAATTTGAAATTTTTAAGATTTTTTAACATACAAAAACAGCATTTAATTTATATAAAAATAATATAGTTTAATACAATGAGATTTTCTTTTATTTTACTTGCAGGCGGAATTAGTGACAGATTTAAGTCTAATGTTCCAAAACAATATCATAAAATTGGAGAAAAAACTTTAATTGATATCGTGATTCATAAAATTAGTCAGTTTAACGAAATTAAAAAAATAATCGTTATCTACAATAAAAAACATAAAAAATATTTAAAAAATCTTAAATTAAAAAATATCAAAATGTTAATTGGGGGAACCACTAGAAGTGAATCTACGCTTATAGGTTTAAATTACCTAGTAAAACAAAAAAAAACAAATAAAGTTTTAATACACGATGCAGCTAGACCTAATTTTTCTAAAAATTTAATAAAAAAAATTATAAAAAACTCAACTAAAAACAATGCTATTATTCCAATATTAAAGCTACAAGATGCATTAAAAGAGATAAAAAATAAAAATTCTATTTTGAGTAAAAGTAGAAATAATTTTTTTTTAACTCAAACTCCACAATGTTTTTCTCTCAATGAAATCTTTCAATTACATAATAATAAAAAACAAAAATATCAAGATGATGATTTTTCATTAATTGATAATGTTAAAAAAGTAAAGTTTATAAGCGGTGAAAAAAAAAATTTTAAAATAACTGATTTAGAGGATTTAAATTTATTAAAGAAAATTAATAAAGCTAATATAAAAATTGGTATTGGCTTCGATGTGCACAGACTGGTTGTGGGTAGAAAACTTTACCTGGGAGGTGTCAAAATTCCTTCTCCGTTAGGAACACTTGGTCACTCTGATGGAGATCCTGTTTTACATTCTGTAATAGACGCATTACTTGGTGCCTGTGGTTTAGGAGATATAGGAGAAAAATTTTCAGACAAAAGTAAAAAAAATAAAAATATAAGCTCAACTAAACTTATAAAGGAAGTGATTAAAGAAGTTAAACAAAAAAACTATACAATCAATAATATTGATATTAATATTATCACCGAAACTCCTAAGTTAAAAAAATTTAAAGAAAAAATTGCTCACAACATCGCAATTTTATGCCAGATACCTAGAGTTAATATTAACGTTAAGGCAAAAACTACTGAGAAGCTAGGCGTGATAGGTGAAAGAAAAGCAATAGCATCAGAAGTTATTATGACTGTATTTCAGAATGATTAAAAAAATAAATATTTTAATTCTTTCCATGTTTGCTATCGGTCGATCAAAATATGCTCCTGGAACAGTAGCTTCATTTGTAACTACTATAATTTTTATTTTTTTTTTTATTTTTCAAATTAATATTATAATTTTAATTTTAATCGTTAGCATAATTTTTATATATTCGGTCTACACTATTGATCGATTTAAAAAATTTTTTGACGAAATTGACTCAAAAGAAATAGTTATTGATGAGTTTGTAGGTCAGTCGATTCCAATCTTAACAATCTATAGCTACGTGCCAAATAACAATATAGGTATTTTTACCTCATACTCACTAATTGCTTTTGTACTTTTTAGGTTTTTCGATATCGCAAAACCCTACCCGATAAATAAAATTGATAAAAAAATGAAAAATGGATTTGGGGTTATGTTGGACGATGTGATTGCTGGAATTTATTCGTCAATATTCTTGCTAGCACTTGTCACATTTTTAACTTATGGATAAAAAAATTAAAAAAATTATATTCAAGCTTAATGCAAGTAAATTAACTCTTTCAGTTGCGGAATCGTGTACAGGTGGCATGTTGGCACAACATATTACCTCTGTAAGTGGCGCGTCTAAAGTTTTCACTTTTGGGATTATCACCTATTCAAATAAATCAAAAATTAATTACCTTAAGGTTCCGCCTCAAATAATAAAAAAATATGGAGCTGTAAGCAAACAGTGCTGTCTCTCGATGTTAGTTAATCTAGAGAAAATTTCAAATGCTAAGTTAAATATAGTAATTACTGGAATTGCCGGGCCAACAGGCGGTACAAAAAAAAAACCCGTAGGTTTAGTTTACCTGGGTATAAAAAAAGGTAAGAAAATAAAAATAAATAGATATTTTTTTAAAAATCAAGATAGAGAAGATATTAGAAAAAATTCTGTCAAAGAATCATTGGAATTAATAAAAAAATTCATTTGAATTTTTTTTTAGCCTGCTCTTCAAAAGCATCTACAATTTTACCCAATCCAAAATTAAATGAATTTTTCATTATCATATTTAAAAAATTATTTTTTAATTCGAAATCGATACTAAAGTCTAGCTGTGTTTGGTTGTTTATTTCTTTAAATATCCATTCATTCTTAAGGTGTTTTAAAGGTCCATCAATATTAGTTACTGTTATCCTGTCTGTTTTTTTAGAATACAGGACAAAGCTCGAATAAACTTCATTTATAAATTTTTTTCCAACTTTAAGGTCTGCTTTTATCTCAATAAAATCTTTAGATTCTTTTTTTTCATGCACTCTTGCCTCAAGACACCAGGGTACAAATTTAGGATATTTTTCAATATCTAAAATCATTTCGATTAATTTTTTTTTACCGCAAGGAATAATTTTTTTTATTGATGCTGATGACATTCTAAAGATTTTTCTCTAGCTTCTTTTAATATTTTAAAATCTGAATCAGCATGGTAAGAAGATCTTGTTAAAGGTGTTGAGGATACGAGCAAAAAACCTTTTGATATTGCTATGCTCTTTAATTCTTGAAATTCATCTGGATGAACATATCTATCTAATGGATAGTGCTTTGTGGAGGGCTGCAGGTACTGTCCTATGGTTAAAAAATCTACATCGGCCATTCTTAAATCATCCATCACTTGTATAACTTCATCTTTTTTTTCTCCTAACCCCAACATAATACCAGACTTAGTAAAAATATTTGGTTTTTTAGTTTTTACTGATTTAAGTAATTCTATTGAAGTAAAATAACGTGAGCCAGGTCTTACTTTTAAATATAAGCTTGGAACAGTTTCTATGTTATGGTTAAAAACGTCAGGAATAGCCTCTAAAACTTTTTCATAAGCGTTCCCTTTTTTTAAAAAATCTGGGGTTAAAACTTCTATGGTGGTGTTTTGATTGTTTTTTTTTACTTCAATTATCACATCTTTAAAATGATTGGCCCCACCATCTTCAAGATCGTCTCTATCAACCGATGTGATCACAACATGATTTAACTCTAATTCTTTTACGGCCTTAGAAACTTTGAAAGGCTCCATACTGTCTAGAGGAGAAGGTTTTCCTGTTTTAACGTCACAAAAAGCACAGCCCCTTGTGCATGTGTCACCCATTATCATAAATGTTGCGTGTTTCTTGCTCCAACATTCAGTTATATTTGGGCAATTGGCCTCCTGACAAACGGTATTGAGTTTATTTTTGTTTACAATTTCTTTTGTTTTAAAAAATACTTGGCTATTAGTTATTTTGGTTCTAATCCAGTCTGGTTTTTTTTTGAGTGGATTAACTAAATTTTTTATTTTTTCAGGATGTCTTGATTTCATTGCTTAAGCTTTATTAAAACTTCATCTTTTTTTCCAAATTTGAGTTTCTCTCGATACTGCGTCTCTAAATAATCAAAGTCAAGATTTTCAGATAGAAGTTTATTTTTATATTCTATTGATTCCAATTTTTTATTTAATTCAATTTTTTTAGAGAAAAGCTTTTCTTCGTAATTGCTTTTTTTAAAAAAAGAAACCAAACCTCTTTCACCGCCAATTAAATTAATTCCAATATAAAGTGTTAGAAAAACTTGGAAAAAAAATATTTTTTTATTTTTTAAAATTTCAAAAAATCTCATAGTTAGATTCTAGCGATTTTAGCACTTTTTCCAAGCTGTTCTTCTATTCTTAGTAGTCTGTTATATTTTGCTACTCTTTCTGATCTTGCTAATGAACCTGTTTTAATTTGAGTTGATTGTGTAGCTACAGCTAAATCAGCTATAAAAGTGTCTTCTGTGTCGCCAGATCTGTGTGAAATAATTGTGCTAAAATTATTTTTTTTTGCCAATTCTATGACATTTAAAGTTTCAGTTAATGTTCCAATTTGATTAACCTTGATTAAAATTGAGTTAGCAGATTTTTCTTTTATACCTTTTTTCAATCTAGTCTCATTAGTTACAAATAAATCATCGCCAACAATTTGAACATTTTTTCCTATTTCCTTTGTTAGCTTCGACCAAGCTCTCCAGTCATTTTCAGCAAAAGGATCTTCGATAGATTTAATGGGATATGTAGAAACTAATTTTTTATAATAATCTATACTTTCATCGACTGAAATAAATTCAGATGTATTAAGTGAATAATCACCTTGATCGTTCATTAGTTCATTTGCTGCTACATCTAAACAGATATTAATATCTTTTTCTGGTTTTAGTTTAGATTTTCCAATAGCGTCAACAATCATTTCTAAAGCTTCTTCATTTGAATTAATAGATGGAGCAAAGCCCCCTTCGTCTCCAACATTTGTTAATAAATTTTTAGAATGAAGAATCTTTTTTAAATTATTTATAACTAAAAAACATTTTTCCATTGCATCCATAAAATTTTTAGCAGAATCCGGTCTAATCATAAACTCTTGGATTCTCAAATTATTATCTGCGTGAGCACCACCATTAATAATGTTCACTAATGGCTTGGGTAATAAAAATTTTTTCCCAAGGTGTTGGTATAATTCTTTTTTTTTAGAGACTGCTGCTAATTTTGATGCTGCAAGAGAGACAGCCAGTAATGCGTTTGCACCCAATTTCTTCTTGTTGTCAGTTCCATCTAGATTCAGTAAAACTTGATCTATTTTTTTTTGGTCATCCACATTGATATTTTTTAATTTTTTACTGATTACGGTGTTAATATTTTTTACTGCTTTCAAAACACTTTTACCTAAAAAATAGTTCTTGTCTCCATCTCTTAATTCGTAAGCCTCAAAAGCACCAGTCGAAGCGCCAGATGGGACAATAGCTGAAGCCTTTGTCCGATCATTTAAATAAACCTCGGCTTCTACTGTGGGATTACCTCTACTATCAAAAACTTGTCTGCCTACTACCTTAGTTATTTTTTTCATTTATTAATTCTTAATCAAGGTATCGATTGACACCAGTTGTTTTAAAAGACTTTTAATTTCACTAAGTGGAACCATGTTAGGTCCATCAGATGGAGCGTTGTCTGGGTCCTCGTGTGTCTCCATAAAAATAGCACCCACACCAACAGCAATAGCTGCACGAGCTAAATAGGGAACAAACTCTCTTTGTCCTCCACTTTTTTCTCCCATACCGCCTGGTTGTTGTACGGAATGTGTTGCATCAAATACAATTGGATAACCGAACTTAGCCATAATAGGTAAAGCTCTCATATCTGATACTAAAGTGTTATATCCAAAACTTGCTCCACGTTCTGTTATCATAATTTTTTTATTTCCTGAATCCTCTAGTTTTTTTATTACGTTAGCCATATCCCATGGAGCTAAGAATTGACCTTTTTTAACGTTAATTATTTTTCCAGTTTTTGCAGCCGCAATTAACAAGTCTGTCTGTCGACATAAAAAAGCAGGAATTTGTAGAACGTCAATGTGTGGAGCTAGCATGGAGCATTGTTCAGCTGTATGAACATCGGTCAAAACAGGCACTCCGACTTCATTTCTAATTTTATCAAAAATTGATAAAGATTTTTCTAAACCTATGCCTCTTTTTCCTTTAATACTTGTTCTGTTAGCTTTGTCAAAAGAGGTTTTATAAATTAAATTTATTTTTAAATCTGAAGTTATTTTTTTTAGCTCTTGGGAAATATTTAGTGCATGCTGTTCACTTTCAAGTTGGCACGGGCCAGCAATTAATGTGAAGGATTTGTTGTTAGCTATTTCAAAGTTAGCACACTTTACTTTGTGGTTAGTCATTTGTATTTTCCGAATTATTTTTTGCTGCTTTAATAAAAGACGAGAATAGAGGATGAGGAGCAAAAGGTCTAGACTTAAATTCAGGATGAAACTGAACACCAATAAACCACGGATGATTTTTAAGCTCAATAATCTCGGGCAATGAACCATCGGGAGAGAGTCCAGAAAAGATTAAGCCTTTTTTTTCTAACTTTGATTTTAAATTTTTATTTACCTCATATCTGTGTCTGTGTCTTTCGTGAATCAAGTTAGATTTGTAGATTTTACTTATTAAGCTATTTTTTTTTAATTTAGCTTTGTACGAACCGAGTCTCATTGTTCCGCCTAAGTTTTTTTCGCTGCCTTTTTGAACACTTTTTCCCTTAATCCATTCATGCATTAATCCAACTACATGGGTACCTGCACTTCCAAATTCACTTGAGGTGGCTTTTTTAATACCTAACATATTTCTAGCTGCTTCTATTACTGCCATCTGCATTCCAAAACAAATTCCAAAAAAAGGAACCTTGTATTTCCTTGCATAGGCTATGGCTTCAATTTTTCCTTCAGTCCCTCTAGATCCAAAGCCACCAGGTATGAGTATTGCACTATACTTCTTGAGAATATTAGTTGAATTTTTTTTATTAATTTTTGTTGAGTCAACCCACTCAGTATTTAAGTCTACATCATTGTTCAAAGACCCGTGTATCAACGCTTCATCTAAAGATTTATATGCATCTTTTAAATCAACATATTTTCCAACTATTGCAATTGAAATTTTTTTTCTTTTTGATTTAATTTTATTAACAATTTCTTTCCATATTTTTAAGTTTGGTTTGTGCTTTTCTTTGATCTTAAAAATATTTAAAATCTTTTTATCTAATTTTTCTTCATTATACTTAATTGGAACTTCATAGATTGATTTGGCGTCAACAGATTGAATTACGTGATCTGACTCCACGTTGCAAAATAAAGATATTTTTCTTTTTTCTTCTTTAGGAATGTCTTTTTCCGATCTACAAATTATAATATCTGGCTGAATACCGATGCTCCTTAGCTCTTTAACTGAGTGTTGCGTTGGTTTGGTTTTCAATTCTCCAGAGGCATTTATATAAGGAACCAAAGTTAGGTGAATAAATAAACTTTTATTTCTTCCTTCTTCGTTTGAAAATTGTCTAATGGCTTCTAAAAAAGGAAGACTTTCAATGTCGCCTACGGTGCCACCAATTTCACATATCACAAAGTCTTCTTTTGAAACTTTGTTGGAAATAAATTTTTTTATACTATTTGTAACGTGAGGAATAATTTGAACTGTACTTCCTAGATACTCGCCTCTTCTTTCTTTTTCTATTATATTTTTGTATATCTGTCCTGTAGTAATATTATCTTCTTTTGCGGCTGGTCTATTTGTAAATCTTTCGTAGTGACCTAAGTCTAAATCAGTTTCCGCTCCATCGTCAGTAACAAAAACCTCCCCATGTTCAAAAGGGTTCATTGTTCCAGGATCTACATTTAAATAAGGGTCTAGTTTTCTAATTCTTACCTTGTAACCTCTTAATTGTAGTAACGAAGCTAGTGAAGCTGAGGTTAAACCTTTGCCTAATGATGAAACCACGCCGCCAGTTACGAATATATATCGCGCCATGGAAAAATATTATAGCGAGTTTAATTTTAAAAACAAAGATTATTTTTGATTTTCAGGTATCTGTGGAAGACTTCTATTTTGCTCTTTTTCTTTTTCTAAATCTATAACTGATTGAACTTCTTTAATTTCATCGTGTGAAATAGAAACTAAAACAACGCTAGTTATTATAAAAAAGACAGCTACTACGGATGTAAATTTAGTGAGAAAGTTTCCAGCTGTTCTTGATGTTGTGAAATTGTCTTGTGAAACACCAAGGCCTAAAGCCCCACCTTCGGATCTTTGAAGAAGTATTACTACTACAAGAAGGATTGCTAAAGTGATATTTACGGTTAGTAGAATGCTTTCCATAACCCTTATCTATAGTAATTCTTTATTATATCAATAAATTTTTTATCTGACTTTGATGCTCCACCAATTAAAAAACCATCAATTATACTCAAGTTTTTAAATTGACTAATATTATCACCATCTACAGACCCGCCATACAAAACTGCTGATGAATTTGGTTTCTTAAAAATATTTTTTAATACTTTTTTTATAAAGATAGTTGTTTTTAATAAATCTTCAGCTTTAGGAATCTCTCCTGTTCCGATGGACCAGATTGGTTCATAAGCAACTATAATGTCTCTATGATTAAAATTCTTTTTTAAAACATTCTCGATCTGTTTTTTTAAAACTTTAAAAGTTCTGTTATTTTTTTTATCTGCTTTATTTTCGCCTATGCAGAAAATAACTTTTAACTTATTGTTTAATGAATTCTCAACTTTACTATTAAGCGTTGAATCGGTATCTCCTTCGGATCGATTATCAGAATGTCCTATAATGACATATTGTGCCCCGACACTTTTAACCATTAAAGGACTAACAGAACCTGTATTGGCTCCAAAAGCATCTTTGTGATAACAGTTTTGAGCCCCGATAGAAATTTTCTGGTTCGAAAAAAACTTTGCATAACTCTCAATGAGTGTAAGGGGTGGTGTGATAACAGCTCTATATTTGTTGTTGAATTTTTTGTCAGATTTAACAAATTTATTTATTTTGTTGAGTATGCTAATTGATTTAGGGACTCCAAACATCTTCCAATTACCAATAAAATACTTCATGTTATTTGCCATATTTAATGTTTTAATCTATAGGTGGTAAAATATAACATTCTAATAGATTAAAAAAATGCTTACTTCAATAAAAAAAATTACAACGTCTATTCTAGCTAAAGTTTTAATAGTCATAATTATTTTACCATTTTTATTTTGGGGTATGGGAGATGTATTTAGAGGCGGTAATCAAAATATTTTGGCCACAGTAGAATCTGAAAAAATCAGTGCACAAAGTTTCGTTGAATACGTGAATAGACTTAACTTAAATGAAAAACAAAGAAAAAATTTAAATACGACTGATTTACTAGATAGAATTTTATCCGATTATGTTGGTAAAAAAATTATTTCTTTAGAAATAAAAAAACAAGGAATTAATTTAAGCAATAAATCTCTTAAAGAAATTATAACTACCGATATAGAATTTCAGGAGGAGAATAAATTTTCTAGAACCAAATATGAAAAATTTTTACTGGAAAGTGGAATAAGTGCGCCAATTTTTGAACGAAATATTGCAGAACAAGAAAAGAAAAGACAACTACTAACATTTTTATCTGAGGGAGTTCTTCTTCCTCAAGCATTAATCAAAAAGGAATTTGAAAATGAAAATCAAATAAAATCAATTCAATATTTAGAACTAGACAAATTATACGAAAATATTCAAATTAAAAATGAAGAAATTAAAAAAACTTATGAGTCAAATAAAAGTATTTTTGCTCAGAAATTTAAAAAAATAAGTTATACCGAGTTACTGCCAAATAATTTAACTGGACAGAAAGAATACAACGAAGCTTATTTTGATAAAATTAACGAAGTTGAAAATGACATTTTAGATGGAAGTAAAATGACTGACTTTCTAGATATATTTAACCTGACCCTAATAACAATAGAAGAAACAAACCGACTTAAAAAAAATAAAAAAGGAAAAGACATATTGAAAACAGATAAAGAGCTTTTTAAAAAAATGTTTAATCTTACTAATGTGGATAAACCTGAGTTAATAAATATTAATAATAAATACTACATAGGCGTGATCGATAAAGTTGAGCAGATAAATAGAACTTTAGATGACATAGAAATTAAAGAATCTATAATTTCACAATTAAAAATAAAACATATTATCGAAAGCAATACAGATATTGTTAAAAAAATGTCTGAAGGAAAATTTAAAAAAGAACAATTTGATAAATTTGGAAAAGACAATAAAATAGATACTAATAAAATTATTCTTAAAGATACCAAGGATGAATCAATTTTTGTTAGCGGCATGATCAAAGAAATTTTTAAAATAAAAGATGGCGAACTACAACTAATTACAGACAGTATGTTAACTAAAAACTATATAATTTTTTCTGAAAAAACTGAGAAACTACCATTTGATGTAAATTCAAAGGATTATAAAAAATACAAGTCTAAAGCTAAACTAAACTTAGCAAATCAAATTTACAGTACTTTTGATGAGGATGTTAATAATAGGTATAATGTTGAAATAAATCAAAAAGTTTTAAAACGTATTAAAAATACTCTCTAATGAAACTAAATATTAGTTTTAGTTCTTTTAAAAAAAATCATAAATTAAAAAAAGATCAACTTATCTATAGGATAAAAAGCTGTAATGACTACGGACAAGTTGAAAATATATTTAATTTTTTACTGGCTGAAGAGAATAGTTTTATATTTGAATCTGTAGAAAAAGGAACGATTAGAGGCCGATATACGATTGTAGGGCTGAATCCAGATAAAATATGGGACATAAATAAAAATATTATTACTGAAAAATTTGAAGGCAAAAAAAAAGTTATAAAACAAAAGCCCTTAGATTTTTTAAATGATCTGATCAATAACTTTAGTTTCAAAGTGCCCAAGGGAATTCCTAAGATGTCATCAATGTTAGTTGGGTATTTTTCATACGATGTTGTAAGGTACATAGAAAAAATACCCGATGAGTGTATTGATGATCTGAAAATACCAGACGTGAGATTATCAAGACCTAAAAATTTAATAATCTACGATAATTTAAAAAAAAAAATTTATTTTATAGAAAATATATATGCTGAAACTAAAATAAAAAATTATTTTGAAAAATATGAATTAATAAAAAAAAATTTTGAAATTTTTAAGGACTATAGTAATATAAAATTACCTATAAAATTTAACCATCAAAAAAACAAAAACAAAATAAAAAGTAATATTACAAAAAAACAATTTAAAAATTACGTAAAAAAAGCAAAAA
>Ga0307986_10001083_pt1 | contig 20052 bp, 21 predicted proteins | sample EllFjometageno82_FD_203170 | JGI IMG/M metagenome (GOLD analysis project Ga0307986, IMG submission 203170) | Marine microbial communities from Ellis Fjord, Antarctic Ocean - #82 | ecosystem: Environmental > Aquatic > Marine > Unclassified | place: Southern Ocean | collected 2014-10-09
CAGTTTCAATGACATTTAAATCTCAAAATGAGATACGAGCAAATATTGGACTAAGATTTACTTTAGCTGTAGTTGCTCTACAGGCCAACTATACTTTCAGTGAATATCCAGTAGCTACAATAGGGGTTGGAGTAAGTCTGAGGTAATGAAACTAAAAATTAGCTGTTTCATAATAATATTATTTATATCAAATAACATCAACTCACAAGAATTTAATGCTGGAATAAAAGCTGGTATTAGTACATCTCAAGTATCTGGAGATAACTTAGCCGGATTTCATAAAGCTGGTCTTTTAATTGGAGGCTATGTTAATCGAAATATAAATCAACTATTATCTCTGCAAATAGAGATGATATTTATACAAAAAGGAAGCTCAAATACAAATAAAAATTTTCCAATTGCTGAGATTTATCTTGATTATATTGAAGTACCTTTGTTATTAATATATAGACAGTCAGAAAATATTTTTATTGAGTCTGGAATACATACATCAGCGCTCATAAATGGATATTATCATGATTTATATGGAAGATTAGAGAATCAAAATCAATTTGATAATTTTGATTTAGGATTTATAATAGGTATGAATTATAAGATAAATAATAAATTATCACTAAACACTAGAGCAAGCAATTCAATTATTCCATTTGCAGAGCATGCTTCTGGACAGACCTATAGATTTAACAAAGGAAAATACAATACAGGATTAAGTTTTATCCTACAATATCAATTTTAATATGAAAAAACATAAAGTTATAATCGCAGTTACTGGAGCAAGTGGAGCTATATATGCAAAAGTATTATTTGATAAATTAATGAGCTTAAAAGATCAAATTGAAAATGTAGGAGTTATTATGTCGGAGAATGCCAAATATGTTTGGAGAACAGAACTGGATAATAGTAAATATGAAGAATATCCATTTAAATTTTATAATAAAATGGACTTTGAAGCTCCATTTGCATCAGGTTCAGCAAAATATAATACTATGATTATTTGTCCATGCTCAATGGGAACAATGGGTAGAGTTGCAAGCGGAGTTTCTAATGACCTTACAACAAGAGCAGCAGATGTAGTATTAAAAGAACGAAGAAAACTAATTCTTGTAGCAAGAGAAGCTCCATACAGTCTAATTCATATAAATAATATGAAGACTATTACTGAGGCTGGAGGAATTATCTGCCCTGCTACCCCATCTTTTTACAGCAAACCTCAAAACTTTGAAGAACTCACAGCTACAGTAATTGATAGAGTACTTGATCTAAGCGGTTTTACTTTTGATAAATACAGTTGGGGAGAAAACAATAAATAATTTATTATTTCGTTCTTAAGTTATGGAAAAACTTAAATACACTTCAATAGCCATCTCAAGTATTGGTCTATTGTTTCACAGTATGGAATGGCCATATGCATCTTTTATTACTTTAATTGGATTATCCAGTGTTACGATATATTGTATTATTAAAATATTTAAATCTTAATGCTAAAGTTTAGTAAAAATATTCTAAGAAAAGTAAGTTTTGATCCATCACTCTTTAAAAAAGAATTAGCTAAATCTACAAAATGGCTAAACAAGCAAGAAATGGGAAGTCTTAAAATTTGGGCATTAACCTATTTTTCTCATTATAAACAGAATATACTTGAAGTATTTGACTCTCTATCTTAAAAAAGATTTGATTGATTAGAAGACTTAACTCTTCCAAGATGCTTAAATGCTAAATCTGTTGCTTCTCTTCCTCTTGGTGTACGCATTAAGTATCCTTCTTTAATCAGGAAAGGCTCATATACTTCTTCTATAGTGCCAGCCTGCTCTCCGACTGCTGTAGCAATAGTTGTTAATCCAACAGGCCCTCCCTTAAACTTATCAATAATTGCAGAGAGAATTCTATTATCCATTTCATCTAATCCATTCTCATCAACATTAAGTGCGTTTAAAGCATACTTGGTAATTTCATTATCAATATTACCATCACCTTTTATTTGAGCAAAATCTCTAACTCTTCTAAGTAATGCATTTGCAATCCTTGGCGTTCCACGAGAGCGACCTGCTATTTCTTTAGCAGCACTTGCTGATATACTCACATCCAGTATTGAAGAAGAACGATTAATAATTTCTGCAAGTAATTCAGAGCCGTAATACTCAAGTCTTGAATTAATACCAAAACGTGCTCTTAAAGGGGAGGTTAATAAACCAGAGCGTGTAGTTGCTCCAATTAAAGTAAATGGATTAAGCTTAATCTGAACTGTTCGGGCATTAGGTCCCGATTCAATCATAATATCTATCTGAAAATCTTCCATTGCAGAATATAAATACTCTTCAACAATAGGATTTAGTCTATGGATTTCATCAATAAACAAAACATCTCTTTCTTCTAAATTAGTCAATAAACCAGCTAAATCTCCAGGCTTATCTAATACTGGTCCAGAAGTGGTTTTTATATCTACTTCTAATTCATTAGCAATGATATATGAAAGTGTTGTCTTTCCAAGTCCTGGAGGTCCATGTAATAATACATGATCTAAAGATTCTTCTCTTTGCTTAGCAGCTTGAATAAATACTTCTAGATTGTCTACAATTTTATCCTGACCCTTAAAGTCAGTAAATTGTTTTGGCCTTAGAACCTGCTCAAATTCTACTTCTTCATTAGAAAGATCATCAGCCTCAGGATTTAATTCATCACTCATATACACACAAATGTAACAAACTAAAAGTAAAATAAAAGAAACTTAATAGACTAAAAATTATCAAGCAAAGAAAAATTATTATGTATGTAGATGCTTACTTTCCTCAAGAAAAGGATGATGTTTTATATCTAGAGATCTAGTAGTTAAACTTCTAAATACTATAAGAAGGAAAAAACCTAAAAATCCAAGACCCATCCCTAACTCTGTAAGCCCTAAATGACCATGTTCATGTAAAGTTCCAGGGGCAAATAGTAAATATGAGTTAATCCAATGCCCTATTAAGATAACTATACAAGCTATTATTAAATAATTTGAGTTTCTTTTAGCATCTCTGCTCATTAAAATCACAGTAGGAACTATAAAATTAATTGCTGCACTAAACCAAAATAAAAATCTATAATTAGACAATTCTATTCTTTCCATAAAGTAAGTTACCTCTTCAGGTATATTCGCATACCATATCAACATAAACTGTGAAAACCACATATATGTCCAAACAATAGAAAATGCAAAAACCCATTTACCTAAATCATGAATGATACTTTCATTTAAGTCTTGAAGATATCCTTGACGTCTTAAGAATAAACAGAAAAGTAAAATAGTAGTAAAGCCAATAGCAGACCACTCAGAAAAAATATACCAACCAAATAATGTACTAAACCAATGAGTATCTATAGACATTATCCAATCCCATGAAGCCATTGATGAACTAACAGCAAAAAACACTATAAACCATGCTGAAACTGTAATTCCTTTATTATATGATTTCTCACCTATACCTCCTTCAAGATCACCTTGAAGAGAAATATCTCTCAATCTTTTAGCACAGTAAATCCATACAACAACATAAATAATTGATCTAATCAAAAAGAACATTGGATTTAAATATGCTTCTTTACCCGCAATTATTTTGTCATAGTGAGAATCATTTGGATCCATAATACCAGGAGCTAACCAATGATAAATATGATTCCAGTGTAGAAGTGCAGCAACAACAATAAAAATCATAACAGCACAAGCATAAGGCAAGAAAGTCATAATTGCCTCAGGAACCCTTTTAATTACTGTAGACCAGCCAGCTTCAGCAACATGCTGAAGTGCTACAAAGAAAACAGCAAAAATCGCAATACCTAAGAAAAAATAATTATTAAATATTAAACTAGTCCATGCAGCATGTGTATCACTGTAGAAAGCATAAACTGTAGAAATGACACCAATCACAATTAAAACGAGTGATAAGACATTAGTGGATTTAGATATTTTATACATTGTTTATTAATTTATTCAGCACTATATTTTTGTAACTCTTGCACATAAAGTACAATTTTCCATCTTTCATCTTCACTTAGTTGTGAGGAATGTGGTCCCATAGCATTTAAACCATATGTGATAGCATGAAATAAATGTCCGCTAGTTAATTGATTCATAGGAACACCAGACCTTCTAAGTAATTTATCATTATTGTAATGAGGAATAGCAGAGTAAATAGGATGAGTTATTGAACCACCTCCAGCACCAAATTCACCATGACAATGCTTACAAAACATAGAGTATAACTTCTTACCTTCACTAATATTCTTATCGTTTAACTCTAATGGATTAACAGAATTAACTCCAGCATCTAAATATCCTTCAAGAGATCCTTCATAATAAAAAGTTGATAAATAATTTCTTGCTATTGTACCTTCAACAGGCTTTCTGGCATTTAAGCTGTCACTAAAAGTTGAATTCTGACCATATGTCTCTAATGATGGAGAACGATACATATTAGGCATAAATTCATAACCTGGTCCTGAATTTGAACACGAAGAAATAAATACAATAAAAGCTATAATAAACACTCTATTCATTTTCATTACCTTTTTCGTTAATTTCAGAAGCACCTGTAGCAGTAAGTATCTTTTTGATTTCCACATCACTACCTTCTATTTCAAGTTCCATTAAAAATTTATCATCAGTAGTCCTAGGATCGGGACTTGTTGTTGTTGCTCCAGGATACAATCTATTTCTAAATAAATAAGTTAAAGACATTAAATGACCAGCAAAAAGAACAGTACACTCAAACATAATTGGGACAAATGCTGGCATATTTTGGTAAAAAGTCCAATTTGGTTTTCCACCAATATTCATGGGCCAACTTTTTCCAACTCCAGAAATCATTATATAATAAATCAATAACCCACCAAAAGCAAGACCTAAACAACCATAAATAAATGCAGTAATAGCCATTCTGGTTTCTTTTAATCCAAGCGCATGATCAAGACCATGAACAGGAAAAGGACTATAAACCTCTGCAATTTCAATACCTTTTGATCGTAATTCTTTTACAGATTTTACTAAAACCTCATCATCATCAAAAATTGCATATAATATTTTTTTACTCATTGCTTCTAGTTTTAAATTCTGATCCGGAAGATTTTAAAATTGTTTTCAATTCTGCTTGAGCAACAACAGGAAAAGTTCTTGAATACATTAAAAATAATGTAAAGAAAAAACCTATAGTTCCAAGGAAAATTCCCATATCTACAAATGTAGGCGAGAACATTGTCCATGCAGAAGGAAGAAAATCTCTATGTAGAGAAGTAACAATAATTACAAAACGCTCAAACCACATTCCAATATTAACAAATATAGAAAGGATAAATGTTGCTATAAATGAAGTTCTAATTTTACGAATCCAATATAACTGTGGAATAATAACATTACATGACATCATAGATGCATATGCCCACCAATAAGGACCAGTTGCTCTGTTTAAAAAAGCGTATTGTTCAAATTCAACTCCAGAATACCAAGCCATAAATAACTCTGTAATATATGCAGTACCAACTAAAGATCCCGTAAATAAAATTATAACGTTCATATATTCAATATGTTTAATCGTTATATAAGCTTCCATATTAACTACTTTTCTCATTATAATCAGCAGTGTTTCTACCATTGCAAATCCTGAAAACAATGCTCCTAAAACGAAATAAGGAGGAAAAATAGTTGTATGCCATCCTGGAATTACTGATGTTGCAAAATCCATACTTACAATTGAGTGCACAGAAAAAACTAAAGGAGTAGCTAGTCCAGCTAAGACTAAAGAAACTTCTTCAAATCTTTGCCAATGCTTTGCTCTTCCGCTCCAGCCAAATGCTAATAATGTATATAGTTTCTTTTTCATAGGACTTATCGTCTTACTCATCCTATCTCTAATCATTGCAAAATCGGGTATTAAACCAATATACCAGAATACAGTAGATACTGTTAGGTAAGTAGAGATAGCAAAAACATCCCATAAAAGAGGAGAATTAAAATTCTGCCATAATGACCCGTATTGATTTGGTATAGGAAAAACCCAGTAAGCAAGCCAAGGTCTACCCATGTGAATTAAAGGGAAAAGACCAGCCTGTATAACACCAAAAATAGTCATTGCCTCAGCTGACCTATTTATCGCCATTCTCCATTTTTGACGAAATAGAAGTAATACAGCTGAAATTAATGTACCTGCATGTCCAATACCAATCCACCAAACAAAATTTGTAATATCCCAGGCCCAATTAACAGTTCTATTTAAACCCCAAACTCCAATACCTGTTCCTATAGTATAAGCCATACATCCGACCCCCCATAGAAATAGCGCGACAGATAATCCAAATAATATCCACCAATACTTGTTTGCTTTCCCCTCTACAGGTCTAGCAATATCTCTTGTTATATCATGGTATGTTTTATTACCAAGAATTAAGGGATCTCTTATTTCTGATTCTTTATGCATTACGCTTTATTTCTAATCTTAGTTTGATAAAATACAGAAGGCCTAACATTTAAATGATCTAATAAATCATATGCTCTGTCATCATTTCTTAAACTCCAAACCTTACTATCTTTATTATTTGAATCACCAAAAGTTAAAGCGTTAGTAGAACATGAAGCTGAACAAGCAGTCTGAGCATCAACATCTTTAACTGGCTGACCACTATTTTTAGCATTTAACTTAAGTTCTTGAATCTTTTGAATACACATACTACATTTCTCTATAACTCCTCTTGATCTAACAACAACATCAGGGTTTAATACCATTTTCCCATAATCATCATTCATATTAAAGTCAAACTTGTCATTATCTGAATACTGAAACCAATTAAATCTCCTTACTTTATAAGGACAGTTATTAGCACAGTACCTTGTCCCAACACATCTGTTGTAAGTCATTTGATTTAACCCTTCATTACTGTGTGTAGTTGCAGCTACTGGACAAACATTTTCACATGGAGCATGGTTACAATGCATGCACATTACAGGTTGAAAAACTACTTCAGGATTTTCAGAAGGAACTTCCATTTCACTAAACATATCAATAGCTGATATCTTTTCTTCTTTAGAAAGTTTTTTAGTCATATCAGAAGAGAAATAACGATCAATTCTCAACCAATGCATATCTCTACTTTTTCTAATTTCTTCCTTACCTACAACAGAAAGATTATTTTCTGCTTGACAAGCAATAACACATTCTCCACATCCTATACAAGAGTTTAAATCTATAGATAAATTCCAAAAATGTCCTGTTTCAAGATCATGTTCATCATATAAAGATACTTTATCCGCAGTTAACTTGCCTTTATAAGTTTGATATGTTTCTCTATGATTTCCAGATGATGGATCTTTAATATACTCTGAAAGAGTTGTTTCTTTAACAATATCTCTACCCATCATGGTATGATGAAGCTGTATACAAGCAAACTCATACTCTCCTTCTACTTTAGAAATATTAACTGTTTTAGCGCTTAAAAAAGGATAGGCATTAAAACCTACATTATCTCCCGCTTTGCCAGCTTTTGTTCTTCCGTAACCAATAGCCATACCAACAGTAGAGCGTGCTTGACCAGGACTAATCATCACTGGAACGTTTTTTAAAGTTACTTCATTAGTAGTAATATCAACGAGACTTCCATTCAAAGCTCCATTTGAAACATTCCAATTAGACAAACCTAATTCTTTTGCAGTGGTAGCAGATATCGTTAGGTAATTATCCCAACATGCTCGAGTAATTGGATCTGGAAGTTCTTGAAGCCATGGGTTGTTAGATTGAAAACCATCACCCAAAGCAATTGTTTCATAAATCTCAAGCTCAATTAGATTGCTTTCTGAACTTTTTATAGATTTTGACTGATCAACAAATCGTTTTAATTTTAGTTTATCCTCTTTCATATCAAAGAAGCCATCATGTAATGACTTATTCCAATCAATTCCTTTATTCATCCAAAAATCTTGAAGATATTGTTGGTAATCGGACTTACCAGACCAAACTAAAAGACTTTCTTGGAATTGTCTAGTACTAAATAAAGGTGAAATTGTTGGTTGCATTAATGAATAAACCCCATGTTTTGGATTTGCATCTCCCCAACTTTCTAGATTATGATGATCAGGACAAACATAATCCATTAAAGATGCTGTTTCATCATTATGAAGTGATGTGGAGATTTTAAGATTAACATTTTGTAAAGCTTTATTAAATTCATTAGCCTTCTCAAGAGAATAGGAAGGATTAACATTATATGTAATAAGAGCAGATACATTACCATTCTTCATATCACTTATTAAAGCATTTAATTTCTCTGAATTACCCTGCTTTAAATTAGAAGGTTTAGCTATAGAAATAGTACTATTATAGTTGCCTAATTTTTGATTTATCGCATTTACAAGAAGTTGAATATTTTTATCATTACTATTACTAATAATAATAGATTTTTTAGGATTTGATTTTAATGCCTTAACAATATGTGATAATCTTGAATCAAAATCTTTACCCTGAACCGCATCATATAAACTAGATATTAAATAGCCTTGCTCTGATGGTTTGATCTGAATCCTTTTATCAGCATTTGAGCCAGAAAGCGATAAATTAGTCTCTAGTTGATAATGCTTAGACATCTTACCCGATTTTGGATTTCTTCCATTTACATAATCAGTAGCATATTCATTAGCCATCCAATTTGCAAGAAAATCCGCGCCAAAAGAAACAATTACTGCTGCTTTATCAAAACTATATGTTGGCACCAATCTAACTCCAAATGAATCCATATTAGCATCTAAGATCCCGTCATAAGGAGTGGAATCTATCATAACATGCTCTACATTATTATAATTTTTTGAGAATTCTTCTATTAATTTGTTAGTTGATGGACTTAAAATAGTAGAAGTTAAAAAAGCAATTTTACCAGATTTAATATTTCCTAATTTTTCTCTTATCTCTTTGTCAACTGTATTCCAATCGGTTTCTTTATTTTCTTTAAGTGGGTGCCTTAATCTTGCAGAGTCATATAAGGATAAAACAGATGCTTGAACACGAGAGTTTGAAGATGTTCCATTATTTTCAATTTTAATAGGACGACCTTCACGTGTTTTAACAAGAACGCTAGCATAGTCTCTACCATCATAAATAGTAGATGCATAATAATTTGCTACGCCAGGAATAATTTCATCAGGTTTAACTAAATAAGGTATAGATTTAACAATAGGTGTTTCACATGCAGCTAGAGTTGCAGCAGCAGTACTAAAACCTAAAAATTTAAGAAAGTCTCTTCTACTACTAGAAGTAGAAGATAAGTTTTCTTGATCTCCTAAAAACTCATCTACTGGTAATTGCTCAACAAATTCATTTTGTGCAAGTTTCTCAACAATAGGATCATCATTAAGTTGCGCAAGCCCTTTCCAGTATTTTTTAGTTGTTTTCATTTTCCTCTTACTTATATTAATAATGGCATTTTGCACATTCAATACCACCAATTTTATCTACTGTAATTTTTTCCCCTTTGTACTTCTCTTTTAATTGAGCATGAAGCTCAGTATAATACTCATTACCTTCCATTGAAACTTCTGTAGTCCTATGACAATCAATACACCATCCCATAGTTAGTTCTGCATGTTGATAAACTACATCCATTTCCTCAATAGGACCATGACATGTCTGGCACTCAACCTTTCCAGCTACAACATGTTGAGAGTGATTGAAATATGATAAATCAGGAAGGTTGTGTATACGTACCCATTTTATGGGTTTTTGTTCATATCCTTCAATATATGTTCTAGTATCAGGATCAAATCCAATAGCATCATAAATTTTAGAAATCTCTGTAGTACCAGTTATAGCTCCTTCATTAATATAAGTGTGACAGTTCATACATACATTAGCAGCAGGAATACCTGAATGTTTACTATTTCTAGCAGATGAATGGCAGTAATTACAATCAACTCCGTTTTCACCAGCATGTACTTTGTGTGAAAATGCAATTGGTTGTTCTGGCTGGTATTGAGAATACACACCAACTCCGAGCATAGTGTCAAAGGCAAACTTTAAAACAACAATTACACAAGCTAGAGAAACAAATACCACATTTCTATTTTTACTAATAAATAAATTGAATTGATTAATCAGTGTTTCTGGAATTGTTTCTGTATCTTGATCTAAACTTTCTTTAAGTTTATTTTTTAAAGAAATTAGTACATACACTAGTAACAATAAAAACAAAGCAATACACATCAGTTTAGATGATGTTTTCATCCCATCTTCTTGAGCTAGAATTACATCTCCTGCAACAACTTCCTTTTTAACTGGTGGATTTTGAAGATATGCATACAAGGATTCAAAGTCATCATCTTCAAAATAATACGAAGTCATTGCTACTTTATCATACTCCTCATAAATAGCAATAGCATCAGGATCACCGGAAGCAATAAAATCAGAAGAGCTATTTATCCATTTCTTTAACCACTCTTTTTTTCTTCTATCAGTAACACCTTTAAGACCAGGTCCTATTAACTTTGTTTCACCCATAACGTGACACGAAGTACAATTAGCTTTGAAAATTTGCTCTCCTTTTTGGACAGCAACTGAATCTATAGCGTCTTGAGAGAATACGCTAGTAAAAGAGATTAAAACAACTACTAGTAAATTAAATAAAGTATTGTTATAAAAGGATTTCATCATATATCATTCAGCAATTTCAACGCAAAATTAATTTATTTTATTTAATCCTTCTAGTATAAAACTGAGGAAATATTGTAATTTATAATTATTCTAAATAAACAAAATTGTAAGAAATTTAAAAAGAAGAAAAAATGAAGTTTAAAAGTAATTATATTGATCCTATTTCAATAACTTTTTTGACTTTAGGAACGGCTTTTTTAACTGCAACCTCAACACCATTTTTAAGAGTCATCATACTAACATGACATGTTTCGCAAGCTCCTGATAATTTAACTTTAACAATGTAGTCATCAGAAACTTCAACCAAACTTATATCACCACCATCTGTTTGTAGATATGGTCTTATCTCATCTAGAGCTCCTTCAATTTTATTAAGTATTCTTTTGCTTGTTATCACTTTTATTTATGTTTTATGAACAACCTTTCATGTTAGTTATCTTTACCGCTTCAGTTATTGGAAGCTCTGAATTTCTCTTATCGATAACATCAACCACACTTTTTGCTAAATTAAGAAATGATTTTGAAATCTCACTATTTGACTGCAAAACTGCAGGTCTTCCCGCATCTGAAGCTTCTCTTACAGATTGAACAATTGGAATTTGAGCAAGTAAATTAATATTTAATTGCTCAGATAAGTTTTTAGCCCCATCTTTTCCGAAAATATAATATTTCTTTGCAGGAAACTCTTCAGGAGAAAAATACGACATATTCTCTATAATACCCAGTACAGGTACGTCAATACTATCCATCTCGAACATATTCACACCTTTTCTAGCATCTGCTAAAGCAATATCTTGAGGCGTGCTCACTACAATCGCTCCAGTTAATGGAATTGCTTGAACTAATGAGAGATGTATATCTCCAGTTCCAGGTGGGAGATCTACAACTAAATAATCCAAATCCCCCCAATGCGTATCCCATATAAGCTGATTTAAAGCTTTGGAAGCCATTGGTCCTCTCCAAACTATTGCTTGATTAGCTTGAGTAAATAAACCCATAGAAACCATCTTTACTCCATAATTAGTTAATGGCTCCATTTTCTTTTTACCTTCAACCTCTACCCCCTTAGGTGACTCTCCAACTAAATCAAACATTATAGGCATTGATGGACCATATATATCTGCATCGACCAAACCGACCTTATACCCCATTTCAGACAAAGCAACAGATAGATTAGCAGAAATAGTTGATTTTCCAACACCACCTTTTCCTGAAGAGACAGCAATAATATTTTTCACACCAGGTATCGGGTTTCCTTTTATCTTATTGTCTTTTTTTACAGCTTTTAAAATCTGATTAACCTTAATACTATTAACATTATTAAAATTTGATTTTATAGCCCCTACACACAATGACTCTATCTTTTTTTTGTATTGTAAAGTTGGGTTTGTAATCTCAATATCTAAGAGAACTTCATCTCCAAATATCTGAATATTTAAAAGAGATTTGCTATCTAAAAAACTAACATCACTAGAAGGAAGTGTGACATCTTGAAAAATTTTTTCAATATTTTTTTTATTTAAATCCACATGTAAATTTTAGAGATACAAATATAGAGTATTAATAACAGTTAAAAACTAAGTTTTATTAATTCTAATGATCGTAATTTAATATAAATCTTAAATAAGTAATTGGCATTCTTTTTTTAAGAAATATCGACTCGTAAAATGTTTTAATGTGCATATGATTACGGTTAATCTGCGAATTATATAAATCATTTGTTGAATCTTCTAAAACATGATTTTCCCCAGCAATTACACCAAGTGTAAATCCATGTAAAAACTGACTATCTGTTTTTAAATGGATTTTAGCATTAGGTTTTAGTATACTGTCATACATTTTTAAAAAATAAGGATGTGTTAGCCTTTTTCTAGACCTGCCTTTTTTCAATTGTGGATCTGGAAATGTAATCCAAATCTCATCTATCTCTTCATGTCCAAAACACTGTAAAACCCAATCAATTCTAATCCTTAAAAAACCGATATTTATGAGTCCATCTTCTAAAGATTGATGGGCGCCACTCCAAATACGAGCACCTTTAATATCAACTCCAATAAAATTTTTATCAGGAAACTCCTTAGCTAATGCTACACTGTATTCTCCCTTACCACAGCCAAGCTCTAAAACTATAGGGTTATTATTTTTAAAAAATTTCTCATTCCACTTTTCTTTATATAAAAAGGAATTTCTTAACTCCTCAAGTGTAGGTTGTACAACATGTGGAAAAGCATCAAGATCAGTAAATTTTTTTATTTTATTTTTAGCCAATTCACAATAATTTAATACAAAAGTAATAGTGTTTTAAGTATTTTCGTTGTGTGAAAGGAAAAAAAAGAATTCTTGTTGCTCCTTTAAATTGGGGAATTGGCCATGCCACAAGATGTATTCCTATAATATCTGAATTAGAAAAAAATAATTTTGAAGTAATTATTGCTGCAAGTGGAAGGTCACTTGAGTTATTATCTTGCGAATTCCCAAAAATTCAATTTATAAAATTTGAAGATTATAAAATTAGCTACTCTTCATCAATACCAATGGCTCTAAATATTTTCCTGCAAATACCAAAAATTATATTTGGAATTTATAATGAAAACAACAAGCTACATCAAATAATAAAAGATTTTAAAATAGATGGAGTAATTTCTGATAATAGATATGGGCTCTTTTCTAAAACAACTCCCTCTGTTTTTATCACACATCAACTAAAGATAAAATCAAGTTTTTTAGAAAATATAATTCAAAAAATTAATTACTACTTTATAAATAAATATACTCAATGTTGGATTCCTGACTATAAAAAAGATGGACTAGCTGGAGAGTTATCTCATCCAAAAGAAAACACAAAAAATCATATCTATATTGGACCCTTATCTCGTTTTAAAAAAAACAATAGCAAGCCTCACTATGATATACTTGCAATAGTTTCCGGACCAGAACCACAAAGATCAATTTTTGAAAAAATACTTACGACTCAACTTATAGGGCATAAAAAAGAATGCCTTTTAGTTCAGGGAAAACCCGAATCTAAATATTATGACAAAATCAATAACTTAACAATAAAATCACATCTTTCTGCAATAGAATTAAATCAAGCTATACTAAACTCAAAACTCTTAATATGCAGGTCAGGATACTCAACTATTATGGACCTATTTACCTTAGAAAAAAATGCAATTTTGGTTCCAACTCCAGGACAAACAGAGCAAGAGTATTTAGCTCAATATTTATCAAAAGAAAATCTATTCCAGTACCAAAATCAAAAAACCTTTTCAATCTCTATTGCGCAAAAACAGAGTGAGCATTTTACAAAATTAAGCTATATCAATCAAGAAACTAATTGGAAAAGTGTTTTTAAAATCTTTAAATAAAGACTATTTTTCTATAGTGATCTATCAAATGTAATGATTGGCGCCTTTATGTGAACATCTACTTCTTTCCATGTTACAGAGACACCATCACCACCCTTGTGAAGATCATAACATTTTTCATGAATAGCATTATAGGCCCTCACAGCACCAAATTCACTTTCTAGTTTAATAGGACCTTTGATCTCTATTAAACTATTTTCCATATTATAATTAAATCCAAAACGTAAATTATAATCAATATTAAATACATTAAAAACAATATCAATAGAATCACTTGGGCATTTGTATCCCGGACGACCTAACACTCCTTTAATCTTAAAATCATTAGTTAAATATTTAAAAAAATACTCTCGCAAATTACCATCTCTAATTGGATCTCCAGATGATGAACTTGATGAGTTTATTGAAAACTCAAGACCATCAACTAAATCTATTATACTTGTAAAAGAAGAGTCTAAAACATCGCGATTAGTTGAAAACTCTGTAAAAAAACCTACTACTTTAATCTTATCAGAAGTTTTATATCCATTCCAAATAATCTTTGTATTTTTTTTATCTAAAGTATACGAGCTAGTATTATTATTTTGCACAGCTAATACTTTTTCTTGAGAAACTTCATTATTGCTATTGCATGCAAACAAACATATTATTAAACAAAAAATTAAATACTTACTTTTAGAATACATAGACATTGTTGTTGATTTTTATTATAATTTTGGAAATATATTTACAAATGAAACACTCTCACAAAAATAGACTATTTAATATTACGAGTAATAGGGAATTTAAAAAAATTGCTCTAGAAACATACCAATATCAAATAACAAATAATCCTATATATTCAAATTTCTCATCTCTAATCCTAAAAGGCAAAAGACCTGAGAAAATTAATGAGATCCCGTTCCTTCCAATAGATTTTTTTAAAAGTGAAAAAATAATATCAAAAAATAAAAAATCTGAAATTATTTTCAAAAGTAGTGGCACATCAGGAATTAGAAGCCAGCATCATGTCGCTGATCTTAATTTATACAAAGCAAGCTTTATGGAAAACTTTTCCAAAACATATGGTGATGTTAAAAACACTTGCATAGTTGGGATTCTTCCTTCATATGCTGCAAATGGAGATTCATCCCTAATCTATATGGTTAATAGCTTAATTAAGAAAAGCACTAACAATGATAGTGGATTTTACAATAATAATTTTGAAGAATTATCAAGTGTTTTAAGAAAACAAGAATCAAATAACAACAACGTTATAATTATTGGAGTTACATATGCATTACTTGATTTTGCTAAAAACTTCTCTCAACCTTTAAAAAACACTATTATAATTGAAACCGGCGGGTCAAAAGGAAAAAGAAAAGAATTATTAAAAGAGGAGTTACACATTATTTTAAAAAAAGCTTTTCAATTAGAAAACATACATTCTGAATATGGTATGACTGAATTGCTTTCTCAAGCTTACTCAAAAGAAAAAGGCATTTTCTCTCCACCAAATTGGATGAAAGTACTAATTAGAGATGTTAATGACCCCTTAAGTATTTTAGCAAATAATAAAGCTGGGGGAGTTAACATCATTGATCTTGCTAATATTCACTCGTGCTCTTTTATAGCAACGCAAGATCTAGGAATCAAAATGGATGATGATAGATTTAAAATAAATGGAAGATTCTCTAATGCAGATGTTAGAGGATGTAATTTACTTGTTGAATGATCATTAGAAAAGCCATACATAAAGACATAGATAATATAATGGAAATGTACTCGTCATGCGTTAATGGTATGCTGAAAATAAATATAGATCAGTGGGACAAAACATACCCTAATCGAAAAATAATTTCTGAAGATATAATTAAGAAAACCTATTACATTGCTATTGAAAAAAAACAAATATTAGCAGGAATTAACATTGATCAAATTCAAGATAAAACATACTTAGCAATTAAGTGGGAAGATCAAGAAAATAAATTTATGGTGGTTCATAGATTAGCAGTATTAGAAAATTATTGGAGTAAAGGAATTGGAAAGAAACTAATGGATTTTGCGGAAAAATTGGCTTTTAAGAAAAAACTAAATTCAATAAGACTAGATACATATAATTCAAACAAACAAGCAATTACTTTTTACAAAAATATAGGATATACACAACTTGGAGAAATATTTTTAAAACCTAATAAAAATGAATATTATTGTTTTGAAAAATTAATTAAATAAAAATAAGCCAATCCTCTAAAATCATTTAAAAAACAATAAATTATGAATAAAAAATTTTCATACAAAATACTTTACTCTCTTTGCTTGTTAGTAGGCTTGTCTATTGTATTGTATTATGCTGGAAGATTTGTAAATTCAAAAACTACGAAAGAAAAAACAGAGCTTATAACAGATACTAATAATCCATATATAATGATTCTTGGCACGGCTCAAGATGGGGGCTTCCCTCAAGCGGGCTGTAAAAAAAATTGCTGCTCAGAAGCTTGGAAAAATAAAGAATTATCAAAAAAAATAAGTTCTTTAGCAATCATTGACCCAGCAAGTAAGGAGCAGTGGATAATTGATGCAACTCCAGATATAAAAGAGCAATTAAATGACCTTCAAAACCAAACACATGTAACTAGCTTGGATGGGATATTTTTAACTCACGCGCACATAGGTCATTACTTAGGATTAGCACAGCTTGGAAGAGAGGTCTTAGGTGTGAAAAACTTGCCAGTATTTTGCATGAAAAGAATGCATGATTTTTTATCAAAAAATGGTCCTTGGGATCAATTAGTTAAGCTACACAATATAAAACTCAATAAAATTTTTGATAGTAAAGAAGTTATCTTAAACGATCGATTAAGTATAACTCCCTTTCTTGTTCCACACAGAGATGAATACTCAGAAACTGTAGGCTATGAAATAAGCTCTAAAACAAAAAAAATTATTTTTATTCCTGATATTGATAAGTGGAACTTATGGGATAAAGATATTGTTAGCTTAATAAAGGATATTGATTATGCGTTTATTGATGGTACTTTTTATAAAAATGGAGAATTAGACAGAGATATGAATCAAATACCACATCCTTTTGTAAATGAAAGCATGCAATTATTTAAAGATCTATCTAAAGAAAATAAGAATAAAATATTTTTTACTCATTTTAACCACACTAATCCACTACTGATTCAAAATAGCAAAGAACAGTTAGAACTTATAAATAAAGGATATAATTTTGCAACTGAAAAACTTATTATAGATTTATAAAAAATTTAAAACCTCTTTAGTAAATAGATTTTTTTGCTCTGCATGAATCCAATGACCAGAATTTTGAATTTCTTTGATAATTACGTTATTAAAATGATTTTGGATTAAAAACTCATCCTCTTTTGTAATGTAGTCTGATTTTGATCCCTTAATAAAAAGAGTAGGAGTGTTAATAGTACTAATTAAAAAATTAGCATCTTTTATATTTTCAATCTTATTCAGCAATACTTTAACATTAAATCTCCATGCAAAAAAACCGCTATCATTTCTATAAATATTCTTCATTAAAAAAAGGCGAATAGCAGAATCTTTAATAGAATGAGATAATGCTAAATCAATTTCATTTCTACTTTTAAAATTATTTAAATGAAAGTCTACTAAAGTATTTAATATATTTCTGTGAAAATCTATGCTATATGATTTAGGAGCAATATCAACAACAATTAATTTACTAACTAAAGATTTATTTTTAAAACAGAAATGCATAGCAACTTTTCCTCCTAAAGAATGACCTAGTATAATTGGATTTTCCAGATTATGATGAGTAATATAGCTTTTCAAGTCTTTAGACATGGCTTCATAAGTAAAAACCTCATCGTGAAATGATCTTCCGTGATTTCGCAAATCAACTAAATGAACATTATAATTTTTAGAAAAACTTTTACCTAAAGAATTCCAATTATCACTCATACCAAAAAGACCGTGAATAATAATTAATGGCTGACCATTTCCATATATTCGTGAAAACATCATAACAATCTCTTATACATTTGTATTGTATTTTCTAAACCTAAATAAATAGAATCTGATATTAAGGCATGACCAATAGATACTTCAGAAATGCTATTAATACTTGTAACGAAATAAGCGAGATTACTCATATTTAAATCATGCCCAGCATTCATACCTAATTTTAATTCATTAGCCTTATTTGCAGCCTCTAAATAAGGACTAATAGCTAACTCGCGATTTTTATGATATCCACGACAATACAACTCTGTATACAGCTCTATTCTATCAGCATCACATAATTTCGCGCCCTCTACCATTTTTATATCTGGATTAACAAAAATTGATGTCCTTATATTTTTTTTCTTAAACTCTTTAATAACATCCTTAATTAGAGATTGATGTTTAACGGTATCCCATCCATTATTAGAGGTAATAACATTTTTAGCATCAGGCACTAGTGTCACTTGTGTAGGCTCTACATCAAGAACTAACTTAACAAAATCATCAGAGGGATAGCCTTCAATATTATACTCTGTTGTTATTACTTCTTTTAAGTTATAAACATCGTCTCTTGTAATGTGTCTTTGATCAGGACGTGGATGTATAGTAATACCATCTGCTCCATATAACTGACAGTTGACAGCAGCCTTTACCACATCTGGAAGACCTTGTCCTCTAGAATTACGCAGAGTTGCAATCTTATTAATATTTACGCTTAGATATGTCATGAGCTTTAAATTTAAGACAAAAGTAAAAAATAGTATGTTTGCTATATAGAAACTTTGAATTTTATTATAACAAACCTCATACTTGTTCTTATTCTTATTTAGTAACTAAAAGAAAAACTGCAAAAATTAAATGACTATAATTAAAATGATTAGACTGTTAACTCTACTGGGTATATTATTATTTTCTAACACTTATGCTTTTAATAATAATTCCGAGAAAAAAACTTTTGCAGATAAGAACACATATAACATTTCTAAGATAATCATTGAAGGCAACAAAATAACAAAAGATTTAACAATACTAAGAGAGATTTTAATAAGTGAAAATCAATCTATTTCTTTGGAGGAGTTAAAAATATCAATTTCTGAAAGTAAAAAAAATCTTACAAATACTAATCTATTTAATTTTATAACAATAGACTATAGTATAATACTCTCTAATATAATATTAAAAGTTGAGGTTATTGAAAGGTGGTATGTTTGGCCATATCCAATCTTAGAAGTTTCAGAAAGAAACTTTAATACATGGTGGCAAGATTTCAAATCAAGCGATTATAAAGATTTTTCAAGGCTTAACTATGGTGTCTTTGTGAATATAGAAAATTTTAGAGGATTAAACGAGTTACTCATGATCAAATTAAGAAGAGGCTTTAAAGAACACTACCTATTAAGCTATAGCAATCTTTTTTTTAATAAAACAAAAACACTAGGTCTAAATTCTCAAGTAGAATTGTTTAGAAGGAAAAAGACATATTATAAAACTGATAATAATGAACTTTTATATTTTAATAATAATAATAACACATACACTTCAAAAGATTTATTAATAAATTTTGAATTAATTTACAGAGCTAACCTAAAAACAAATCATAAGTTAAACTTTAACTATTTACAAACAACTATAGACTCTACAATCTCTTATCTAAATCCTAATTATCTATTAAATAATAAAAATATAGGAAGCTTTTACCAATTTTCATATCAGATAATTCATGAGAATAGAGATAATAATAAGTATCCATTAAAGGGGTTTTATGTTAATATTGAAATTGCAAAAAACATCTCTCTGAAAAGTCCTATTAACAACTTTGAATTAAATAGTCATTTAGAAAATCACATACAGATTTTCAAAAGATGGTTTGCCGGATCAAGCCTACGGTCAAGAATCACTTCATCTGGGCAACACGCTTATTTTTCTCATCAAACATTCGGATTTGATGATTATGTAAGAGGATATGAGTATTATGTCGTAGACGGAAAAGATTACTATCTATCTAAAACTGCAATTAAGTATTGTCTTATTAGTAAAAGAGATCTTGA
>Ga0307986_10001084_pt1 | contig 20043 bp, 20 predicted proteins | sample EllFjometageno82_FD_203170 | JGI IMG/M metagenome (GOLD analysis project Ga0307986, IMG submission 203170) | Marine microbial communities from Ellis Fjord, Antarctic Ocean - #82 | ecosystem: Environmental > Aquatic > Marine > Unclassified | place: Southern Ocean | collected 2014-10-09
ACTAGCTGATGAAAGCGAGCTAAGTCTATATAAAATATCCAATTATCCTATCGTTACCTACACTTTTGGCTTCACTGGCAGGTCTAAGCTCGATGAGGCTTTTGATGCGCAGGGCCTAAAGCCCCGGGTTGTATTGGCTGCAGCCGATGCAGATGTTATCAAGACCTACGTCCGGCTTGGCCTCGGCATAGGGATCGTCGCCAGCATGGCGTTCGATGCGGAGATAGATAAGGATCTAGTGGCGCTGGATGCCAGCAGGCTGTTCGAGCCAAGTACTACTAAGATCGGCTTCCGTCGTAACAGTTACTTTCGCGGCTATATGTATGATTTTATTGAGATGTTTGCGCCACACCTAGATAAAGACTTGGTGCGCAGAAGCCTGGAAACGAAGAGCAGGGCCGAAGTGGATGAGCTGGTAGAGGGTATAGAGCTGCCAGTGCTCTGAGACCGCTCCTTGAGCTTTAGATGAAGTTGCGCGGCTAGTCTTCGACGTTGCCTCTGTGCAGGCCACATTCCTTGATTGTGGCTTCTTCCCACCACCAGCGTCCCTCCCGCTCATGCTGGTTCGGTCCCACGGAGCGGGTGCAGGGTTCGCAGCCTATGCTGACAAAGCCCGCATCGTGCAATTCATTGTAGGGCACGTCGAACATGCGAATGTAATTCCACACGTCCGTTGAGCTCCAGTTAGCGAGTGGGTTTATCTTAACAACAGGGTGCTCGGGTGTGGAGAAGCTGCTGTCGAGCTGAACAACTGGAACATCGGCCCTAGTAGGGCTCTGATCACGTCTCTGGCCGGTAACCCAAGCATCTACCGTTGCCAGCTTGCTCTTCAGCGGTTCTACCTTGCGGATACTGCAGCATTCCTCGTGACCATCCTCATAGAAGCTAAACAGCCCCTTGGTTTGGATAAGCTGGCTTAGCCTCTGGGGGTCAGGGTGAAGGGTCTCGATAGGCAGTTTGTAGTGCCTACGGACGCTTTCAATGAATTCGTAGGTCTGTGAGTGCAGTCGACCGGTATCTAGAGTGAAGATGGCCGGCTTATCTATCAGCTTGCTCGCCATCTCTATTAAAGCTACGTCTTCAGCCCCGCTGAATGAGATGGCCTGGTTTGGCCACAGTTCGTTGACTTCCTGGATTATGTCCTTAGGCTCACTGCTGCTGAGTCGTGCGTTGAGTTCTTCTATCTCTTTTGTTGTAGTCATTAGAGTCTTCGTGGCTTAGGGGGCTATCCCGAGAGCGGGCGCGGTCCGCATTCTCGGCTATTTGTGGGCCTCGGTAAAGTGTGGGCGCAGACGACTCTCATGACCGATCGATTAAACTAGCTGGGCATTCTGCCGATAACGATGTTCCACGTGAAAAACTCTAATGAAACTAAGAGCTTAGACAGTCCAAATGAGTTCTTACACTAAATATTGGTGTTTACTGGGTCACTAAATCCATATCTAGTAATTAGACAGCTACAGAGTTCGTTGCGCCGCTGTTCGAGCTTCACGATATCTGCTAAATTTGCGTTGTTTCGAGTGGACTAGCACTTGGCCGAGACCGAGTGCGATGAAAATGCCGGCCAAGCCGCTAGTTTAGATGCCAATTAGCACGCACAATTGAATACCTAGAAAAGGAGAAGTGCACGTCATGGAAATCGCCTGCTTAGATTTGGAAGGAGTACTAGTGCCCGAGATATGGATCGGGTTTGCAGAGAAGACTGGTATCGATGAGTTGGCAGCAACTACGCGCGATATTCCCGACTATGACGTTCTAATGAAGCAGCGCCTAGCCATTCTCGACCAACATGGCTTAGGCCTTCCGGACATTCAGGAGGTCATCGCAACAATGGCTCCAATGCCAGGAGCTAAAGAGTTTATAGACTGGTTGAAGGAGCGATTTCAACTTATTATTTTATCTGATACATTTTATGAGTTTTCTCAGCCACTTATGCGCCAGCTAGACTTCCCAACGCTGTTCTGCCATCAGTTGGTCGCGGATGAGAATGGCAGGATCGTGGACTACAAGCTGCGCCAGAAAGACCCCAAGCGCCAATCCGTTAAGGCATTGCATGGACTTAACTTTAGAGTGATCGCTTCTGGCGACTCTTACAATGATACGACCATGCTGGAAGAGGCTGATGCCGGGATTTTGTTCCGAGCGCCGGCCAATGTTATCGAGGAGTTCCCGCAATATCCTGCGGTTGAGAGCTATGAAGAGCTTAGGCGAGAGTTCTGTGCTGCTAGTGAGCGCGATCTGAGCGTGTAAATGCTTTTAGGCTGACTTATAGCTTAAGAATATTCCTGTAATGCACTGAAAATATTGCTTATTTTGTCAAAGCACTCTTGATATTCCTGCTCGCAATCTGAGTCGGCTACGATGCCTCCACCTGCCCAGCAGCTGAGTACGCCTGACTCCCACAATAGGCTACGGATGGTGATGCTGCTATCGAAGCGGCCATCTGCGCCCAGATAGAACACCGTTCCGCAGTACACACGACGAGCCTCATGCTCCACGCTCTTGATGATCTCCATAGCGGCTAGCTTCGGCGCACCGGTAATAGAGCCTCCAGGATAACAACTTGAGAGAAGATCTAGCGCATCTTTGCCTGGCAGCAGTCTGCCAGCAACATCGCTTACCATATGATGTACATTGCTGAAGCTTTCTATACTAAATAACTGATTTACTTGGATACTACCGGTTACGCAAACTCGCCCTAGGTCATTTCTCAGTAGATCGACGATCATTAGATTCTCCGCACGGTCTTTCTCGCTAGCGGCTAATTCTCTTGCAAGGCGCCTATCTTCACCTTCTGATTCGCCTCTGGGCCGCGTACCCTTTACCGGCTGCGTGAGGACGGCGCCTTTCTCTAGGCTGACAAAGCGCTCCGGGGACAGACTCAGCAGTGCGCCGCTGTCCCAGTCTATATACGCGGAGAATGGAGCCGTGGTGGCGCGGCGTAGCATTAGATAAGCTGCTAGGGGTTCCCCGCTCGCTCTCGCCGTGAAGCTCTGGGTTAAGTTGACCTGATAACAATCCCCACTATCGATTCGAGACTTTATCGCAGCGAACGAATCCCGGTACTGCACAAAGCTGGTTCCGTTTGCAAATGGGGATTCAAGGCAGAACTTAATGGGTTCGGCGGCAGCCGTTTTATTTAGCGACTGCTCAATAGAGGCTAACGTTTGATCGATGCTGGTAGCTGAGCAACTTGGGTGCATTCTAAGCTCACAGCTTCTTTCCTCGTGATCGAGAACAATCGTCCACAGATAGATCCCGACGAATGCATCGATGACTGAGAAGTCAGCTTTGCCAATCAGGGCAGGGTAGCCGAGGTAGGCGATTGCCGTACCGGCATGTTCTAGCTCTAGCTGCTGCCTATCTGCAGGCTCTTGCTTGACTAGTTCAAGTGAAGGTAGATATTTCTCTTTTAATTCTCTGATATGAATCAGGAATTCATCGCTACAGATGGAGCTACCAAAGCGCTCGACCATGTTGTCGGAGCAAGAGAGGACACCATTCTCGACCTTCATATGGGCGATAGGTGCTGCCGCTAGGATGTCTAGCCTACCGTTGCTGCCACCATGATTCGCGCTGTCCAGAAATGCGGGCATGCCAAACCCGTTGAGCGCGCGCATATACAGCTCGCTGTCATCACAGTAGGGCAGAGGTCTGGTGTTTATGAAAGGCATAGGGTGCGCTTGCGGTAATGCGATGCTGGGCAAGGTTAAGGATTAATCAGAAACCAGAAGACTACCTTGATTTAGCAATTGGCGCAGTAGTTCCGCTATCTCGAGGTCTGCTAGTAAGTCGCTAGAGCTGCCGGGCACGACATCTGGGGCCTCGCAGAATGCGACGATATTCGAAAGCTGCTTCATTGAGAAGCTAACCATGGCGCCATCGACGAATAGTAATACGCAATCCTTAGCAGCAGACTCCATGAAGGCAAACCGAGAGCTAGGATTCTTCGTCAGCTGCACCCCATCATTTAATAGGGCGGCAAAATTTTGCGGGGAAATCTCGTCATCTAAGGGCTGAATGAGCTCGGGGTATTTGGGCTGGCTGACGTGGCAGCCGAACCACCCGGCAAAATCCTGTTTCTGGGCAAGTCGTTCAGTGAGCTGGCGATAGCTGGCGTCTAGCAATTCAGGCTTGATCTCAGCGCTACGCAGTCCAGCAAGCCCATCGATGTCTTCATAGCGTTGCGCGGGATCTTGGTCTTTGATGACGAAATCACTGAAACCTTCTATCATTTCAGCCATAGACGGTGCGCGAAATCCGATGGAGTAACAGAGGCTGTCGCTTGTAGCTGTGCCCCAGTGAGCGAATCGCGGAGGAACGTACAGGGCATCACCAACGCTTAGATTGAATTCCATTGTGGCTTCAAAGTTCTGCAGCAGACTCAATTCTTCACCAGGAACAAGTTCGGCATTGGAGTCGCATCGATCGCCGACCTTCCAGTTACGCTCACCCTGGCCTTGCAGAAGAAAGACGTCATAATAATCGTAATGGGGACCGACACTACCGCCTTGGGCAGCGAACGAAATCATGATGTCATCGATACGCCAGCTAGGAAGAAAATTGAATAGTGTTTTTATATCGGCTACGTCTTCAACCCATTGATCTACAGCCTGGACCAGCAGAGTCCAGTTCGATTCGGGAAGCTGCGTGAAGTCGGAATCTTCGAATGGGCCATGACGAAGTTGCCATTTTCCTGGCTCGGCTTCGGTGACTAGACGGCTTTCAACGAGCTCTTCGCAGGCGAGGCCGGCAAGCTCTTCGGGAGCAAGCGAATCACTAAAGCCTGGTATAAACTTCGATAACAGTACTGGTTTCTTCTGCCAGTGCTGCGCTAGAAACTGCGCGCTATCAAAAGCCGTATTTAGTTGTCGTTTAGTCAAATAGCACGCGCCTGCTCTGCTGCGTTTCCTAGATACTTACGCGGGGTAAGTTGCAACAATTCTTGCTTCGCTGCCTCAGGAATAGTGAGGTTCTGTACGAATTCTTGAACTGACTGTTGGTCTATCTGCTTTCCGCGAGTTAATTCCTTTAGCTTTTCGTAGGGCTTCTCGATACGGTATCTGCGCATAACGGTTTGTATAGGCTCTGCCAATATTTCCCAGGAGGAGTCGATATCGTCATCTATCGCCTGAGCATTGAGCTCGAGCTTCCCTATGCCTTTCATCGTAGCTCGATACGCTATAAGGCTATGCGCTAGCCCTGTACCAATATTTCTAAGAACTGTTGAGTCTGTTAGATCGCGCTGCCATCGCGAGATTGGTAGTTTCTCAGAAAGATGAGTCATGATCGCATTGGCTATACCTAGATTGCCTTCGGAATTCTCGAAGTCGATAGGGTTTACCTTGTGAGGCATAGTCGAGGAGCCGACTTCTCCGGCTACTGTTCGCTGTTTAAAATAGCCTAACGAGATATAAGCCCAGATGTCTCTATCGAAATCTATTAGCACTGTATTGAAACGGCACACGGCAGCAAATAGCTCGGCAACATAATCGTGTGGCTCGATCTGAGTAGTGTAAGGATTCCAGCTGAGCCCCAGTCCTTCTACAAAATCCTTGGCAGTAGCCTGCCAATCTATATCTGGGTAGGCACAAAGGTGGGCATTGTAATTGCCAACTGCGCCATTGATCTTTCCTAGGATCTCGTTAGATTCTATCTGTGCGATCTGTCGCCTAAGCCGGTGAACGACGTTTGCAAACTCTTTGCCCACGGTCGAGGGAGAGGCAGGCTGCCCATGAGTGCGGCAAAGCATTGGCTGGTCGGCAAAATCATTGGCAAGCTGGGCTAGTTGATTTTCGATCTCACGCATCTGATCGAGCATCACCTTGTCGCGGCCGTCGCGTAGCATTAGCGCATAGGCTAGGTTGTTGATGTCCTCGGATGTACAGGCGAAATGAACGAATTCGAGCTGATCGCTTAGCTCCGCGTTGTCTTCAAACTTTTCTTTGATGAAGTACTCGACAGCCTTTACGTCGTGATTTGTTGTTGCCTCGATTGCCTTGATGCGCTGAGCATCGGCTATCGAGAAGTTTTCGATAAGATCGTCCAGGTACTCTAGCCCTCGGTCGCTGATGACTTGAAGCTCGTCGATCTGATCGTGTTCCGATAGCTTCTGCAGCCATTTAACCTCGACGAGGACGCGGTAGCGCATGAGCGCAAATTCACTGAAGTAGGGAGCGAGGTCTTCGCACTTGCTCTTATAGCGACCATCCAGTGGGGAGATTGCTAATAGTGAATTATCTGAATCGTTTGCCATCGTGTATTCCTTGAATTTCGTAAAACTTGTTTTATCGTTGCTAGCGCCGGTTTCGTGTTTCTAACGCGCGTTTACGCTCAGTGCTCTAGATCGATGCGAGTAAGCGTCGCCTGAGTGTGCGCGCCGTTTCTTGCACGCGCTTTCTATAGAAGATGAGTCGCCAGCGACGTCCTCCGAGCTGATGCCATAGTACCGCCGATCTTATACCCGCCAATAGAAGCGAGCGAACCCGGTTTGCCACATAATCGTTCTGCAGGTAGTCCACCTGTCCCTGCACCTGGATGCGATGGTCCAACGTGCTAATTGTATCCTGATACAGCGTGGCAAGCTGCTCGAATGTTTGCTCTTGGCGCAATTGTCCTTCGGTTTTTTCCGTGTCTTCCATGCGCCAAGGTGTCGCGTTCTCGGGAATTAATAGCAGCGGTTGGATCGGCTGCAATCCATCGCGGATATTGGTTTGCATAATGGAATTTGCATCTAGCTTATTTCTTAGTAAGAGCATCCCTAATGTATAGCGGACGACACTGGCATTTTCTGGCGAGCGTACCTGGGTAAACATGTCGTTCAGGGTGCGCAGGCCTAGATTTAAATGTCCTAGGTTAGGATACACATCAGCTTCTGATCTTGGATTGAGTGCGAGCAGGGGATTCACACTGGCAATTAACTCAGTCTGTGAGGCATTGCCGTGTACGGCAAGCTTGGCAACCAGAGCCGCCGACTGAGCGACAGCAGCTAGGGCAATGACCTGCCATTCCCAGCGTGTCAGTTCATCGACAGAATTGTTCAATGATTGCTCCTCCTATACAGCGTTCATCCTGATAGAACACAACATACTGGCCCGGTGTCACCGCGCGCTGTGGTTTAGTGAAATCTACCTGCAGTTGTCCATCTTCGAGCATGCTTATCTGGCACTCCTGGTCTGGCTGGCGGTAGCGAATTTTGGCGGTACACTTGAGCGGCATATTTTGTGGCTGTGCATTTACCCACGCCGGCTTGCTCGCAAGTAGGCGGCTAGAGAACAACATTTCATGCTCCGAGCCCTGAGCGACCAGTAGCACGTTTCTCTCCAAGTCTTTGTCTACGACATACCAGGGTGCTTCATCATGATCAGTTAATCCGCCAATACCGAGGCCTTGGCGCTGCCCGTAGGTATAGAACATCAATCCCGAGTGCTTGCCGATGGCTTCGCCATCTACAGTTTCGATAACTCCCGGCTGCGCGGGTAGATATTTCTCTAGAAAATCTTTGAATTTACGTTCGCCGATGAAACAAATGCCGGTGCTGTCTTTCTTGTCATGCGTGCTCAATCCTAAGCGTGATGCAATCGCGCGCACTTCAGGCTTGTCCAGCTCTCCGACGGGGAAGAGGCTTTTCGCAAGGCAACTATGGTCTACCTCGCAGAGGAAATAGCTCTGATCCTTGTTGTTGTCTAAGCCCTTTAGCAGAAAAGTCTCTGCATCTACGGTCAGCTTCCGGACATAGTGCCCGGTCGCGATAAAGTCAGCGCCGAGTTCGCTTGCGTACTCCAGAAATGCTTTGAATTTTATCTCGCGATTACACAATACGTCTGGATTAGGCGTCCGGCCCGCCGAATACTCCTTGAGAAAGTGCTCGAACACATTGTCCCAATACTCGGCTGCGAAATTTGCACTATGTAGATGTATGCCTAGGCTGTCGCAGACGGATTGCGCATCGGCTAAGTCTTCCTTGGCAGTGCAGTAATCCGTGCCATCGTCTTCATCCCAATTCTTCATGAACAGGCCTTCCACCTGATACCCCTGCTCCATAAGCAGATAGGCAGCGACGGAAGAATCGACGCCGCCGGACATGCCAACAATTACCTTGCTGCCACTGTGCCCATTGTGTTGTGTAGTATCTGTCATGGTTTCTCTAGCTGTAATTCTTAGTTTCTCTGCGGGTCGGGGACTACTATCAAACTCAGCGGGTAGCTGACCCCTTTCACGTAGTCGCGGATCACCTCGAGTACGAGTGGGCTGCGCATCTGGGACTCTCGCTGCTCCAATTCCTCGAGAGAAATCCATACGGCCTCAGAGATGTCCTCATCCAGATCGCGCTCTGTCCTCGGCTCTATCGCTTTGGCAATAAAGCAGTGACGTATATAGGTGATGCCGTTATCAGGGGAGGTGTATTGGTAGATTCCCAGCAACTCTTCTAGATTGACCCGCCAGGCCGTTTCTTCAAGGGTTTCTCGAATCGCCGCATCAAGCAGTGATTCATTTAGTTCAACATGGCCAGCTGGCTGATTATAAACGAGTCCGACCGTGGAGTTCTCCTTTACCATCAAGAATTTTCCCTCGCGCTCTACGATAGTGGCGACGGTTATGTGAGGAAGTTGATGCATTTGGAGACAGTCCTGGCTGTGAGTTTGTTGTAGGGCTTGTGGGTAAGGGCAATGCTAGCCGTTAAAAGCGTTCGTGATCAATGGTCTAGCCAAGTAAATTGAAATATCGTCTTAGGTTTTCCCTTTAGCTCGCTCGCAGAAACGTGGATAATGACCTCTTAGATAACGGTTAAGAGACTATGAGCAAACTGACCCACCTAGATAGTAAAGGCAACGCCAAGATGGTGGATGTCGGAGAGAAACAGTCCACCCACCGCGTTGCCACGGCTAGTGGTCGAGTGCGTATGGATAGCGAGACCTTAGAGCTGATTGCCGGCGGCGGTCACAAGAAAGGTGACGTTATCGCTATAGCTCGAATAGCGGGTATTCAGGGAGCTAAGAGCTGTTCCCAGCTAATCCCTCTGTGCCATCCGCTGATGCTGACCTCGGTCAAGGTCGAGCTCGAACTGGACGCGCAGCGCAGCAGCGTGCTGATAAGCGCAACCTGCAAGGTAAGCGGCCAGACAGGTGTGGAGATGGAGGCATTAACGGCTGTCTCGGTAGCCGCGCTGACGATCTATGACATGTGTAAGGCCGTAGACAAGAATATGGTCATTGAGGGTATCTGCCTAGATGAAAAGCTCGGCGGCAAGAGCGGTCACTACCAACGATCAGAGTCTGCCTAGGAAGCTATGCTAAGTATTCAATATTTTGCCAGTATCAGAGAAGCCCTCAACAGAAATGAGGAAGAGCTCGAGTTGCCTAGTGCTGTGACTTCGGTGCAGACGCTAATCGACTACTTACTAACTGCTAACCCCCATTTCGACGCCGTCTTTAAAGAGGGAAGTAAAGGCAGCAAAGTCCTCGTGGCGGTCAATCAAACTATCGTGGATCGCAATCACCCGCTTAGCGAGAATGACGAAGTGGCATTCTTTCCTCCGATGACAGGAGGCTAGGCATTTAATGATTAGCATTCAGAATGAAGACTTTTCGCTAGGCGATGAATACGCCGCGATTCGCCGCCTAGCGGGAGATGCCGGTGCGATAGTTACCTTTACGGGTCTAGTCCGGGAAATTTACGGCGATGATAGCAGTGCTGGCGTGGTGCAATCACTGACTCTAGAGCATTATCCTGGCATGACCGAGAAGTGCTTGAAGGATATTCAGCAGAGGGCGGGGGATAGATGGCCGCTGCTGGCTACAAAAATTATCCACAGAGTGGGCGAGCTCTACAGTCATGATCAGATAGTGCTAGTGGCAACGGCGAGCGCACATCGGCACGCCGCCTTCGAGTCTGCCGAGTTCATCATGGACTATCTAAAGAGCGAAGCGCCATTCTGGAAGAAGCAGAAATCTGAAAACGAGAGCAGCTGGGTTGAATCTCGGGATACCGATAAGGCAGCGCTTGATCGTTGGAAGAAGCCCTAGGACGCCACTGCTCAACTTTAGGGCATCTTTGATCAACCCTAAAGCTTCCCTACTCATCTTTACGGCGTCTCTGGTTATATTTCTAAAAGCTTAGACTCCCCAGGCAATAATTCACCCAGACCCCACTTGTCAATCTTTGTACGTATAAGTCGCAGCGTAGGAAAGCCAGTCGCTGCGGTCATTCGCCGTACCTGCCGATTGCGGCCCTCACTTATCGATAGCTCTAGCCAACTCGTAGGGATTTGCTTGCGCTCCCTGATTGGTGGATCTCTATCCCAAATCTGTGGCTTATCGATGCACTGCGCCTTTGCTGGCCTAGTGGGCCCGTCCTTCAGATCGACTCCACGGCGCAGGGCCTCCAATGCTTGCTCGGTGAGCTGTCCTTCGACTTGTACTAGGTAGGTCTTGAATTTGCCATATTTGGGATTACTAATTTTCTGCTGTAATTTGCCATCGTCCGTAAGAATTAGCAGGCCTTCGGAATCTTTATCGAGTCTGCCCGCCGGGTAGAAACCTTTGCGATCGATGTATTCGGCGAGCACGCGATGTGGAGGCTCAGAGGTGAACTGGGATAAGACTGCGAATGGCTTGTTGAACAGCAAAATTTGAGACATGCAGCTTGTATCGGTAATGCGGGGGGAGGCTAAAGTAGGGCGCAGCCATTACTTTCCAGCGGTCAATGACCCCGGAGTTACTGCAACGAGCACGCAACTGCCGCCGCGCTCATACCAGCCTTTGTAGCAGGAACCCTTTGTCTAGCTCAGCCCGTAGCTGGGGCTCAAGGGATCAGCTCGGAACTTCTTCTTCAGCAGGGCTGTCTGCATTGTCTTCAGCGACTGCGTCGGATTTTGAATCCTGCTCGGGTGTTGGACGCTCGCCGCTTGCGGCTGGCGCATCGGCGACGGCGTGAATATTTGCCGCATGCAATCCTTTGGGGCCTTCGATTGTGTCAAACGAGACTGACTGTCCGGCTTTCAAGGTTTTATAGCCTTCCATTCCGATAGCAGAGTAGTGCGCGAATAAATCATCGCCCCCTTCATCGGGTAGAATAAAACCAAACCCTTTTGCGTTATTGAACCATTTAACTTGCCCGGTACTCATGAGACAACTCCGTGCTTCTTATTATTTTTTATTTTCTACTTCGAGGCTTATAGCCACACTAAATGCTATACAGCAATGATTCAGAAATGTCAAAGCAGCGGTCTCACATGCAGTGCGATTCGGCTCACAATAGGGGCTTGAAAGTTCAGGAGAAAGCCCAATTTAAATGTATACTGAAACCCTCCCAAGACCTGCGTGTTAGCCAGGTTTTTGGGGGAAGGGCCTAACCTGACCCAAATCAAACACTACTGTAGAGTCATCCACACATTAAGATTGAATAGAAATGTTATGAACAAGAACGACCTAGAAGTCACCCCATTACAAATGTCGAAGCGTTTCCCCGAAGCGAGCAATTCTGGTGACGATGGGGACGAACGTATTGATCACGATTCAGGTTTCGCAGCAACTACTGAAAAGCCGAAGCTGCAGAAGCCACCGCTCTACAAAGTAGTCTTAATAAATGACGACTACACCCCAATGGACTTCGTCGTAGAGGTGCTATGCTCGTTCTTTACTATGAATGTGGAGAGCGCCACCCAGGTCATGTTGAAGGTGCATACCGAAGGAAAGGGTGTATGCGGCGTGTTTGGAAAGGACGTTGCAGAATCGAAGGCGGCGCAGGTGAATGAATATGCGCGTGAATGCGAGCAACCCTTGTTGTGCTCCGTCGAGGTTGATAGTTAGACCAGAAAATTAATAGACTGATAGCTGGATTAATAAGCAATGCGTTAGGAAACGAGCGCCAACCCTACTAGTAGATAGAAAGCCTCTGAAGAAGGCCTTCTCGATTGAATTAGCCAAAGGGCACATATGTTAAGTAAAGATTTAGAATCAACACTCAGCGATGCATTCAGAGCCGCACGTAAAAAGCGTCATGAGTTTATGACAGTTGAGCATTTGCTGCTCGCACTATTGGACAACGAAGTTGCATCTAGCGTCTTAATCGCCTGCGATTGCGATCTAAGTCGTTTGCGCGGCGAGCTCGTGGATTTTGTCGATGCCACCACACCGTTGATTCCGGAATCGGAAGAGAATAGAGAGACGCAGCCGACCTTAGGTTTTCAACGCGTTCTTCAGCGCGCGGTCTTTCATGTTCAGTCTTCGGGAAAGATGGAAGTCACTGGTGCGAACGTGCTGGTTGCTATATTTGGCGAGCAGGAGAGTCAGGCTGTCTATTTCCTGCGTCAGCAAGACATAGCGCGCATCGATATTGTGAACTACATAACCCACGGTATCTCCAAGGTTCCCGGTCAAGACGGGGAAGGTGAGGCAGCGCCGGAGCAGCAGGAAGAAGAGGCTGCGGGAGAAAGCTCGAACAACCCATTGGATAGTTTCGCTACCAATCTAAATGAGGAGGCGGAGGCGGGCAGAATCGATCCGCTTATCGGTCGCGAAGAGGAGGTCACTCGCGTCGTGCAGGTGCTGTCTCGGCGCAGGAAGAACAATCCGTTATTGGTGGGCGAATCCGGTGTCGGCAAGACAGCCGTTGCGGAAGGCCTAGCCAAGCTTATCGTGGAAGGCAATGTGCCAGATGTTTTATCCGAGAGCGTTATCTATTCCTTAGACCTTGGTGCACTGCTGGCAGGAACGAAATACCGCGGTGACTTCGAGAAGCGCTTTAAGGCTTTATTAGGCGAGTTTAAAAAGAATCCCAATGCGATTCTTTTTATCGATGAGATACATACTATTATCGGCGCGGGCGCTGCTTCGGGCGGCGTCATGGATGCGTCTAATCTACTCAAGCCTGTTCTAACCTCGAACAATCTTCGCTGCATAGGATCTACAACCTATCAAGAATACCGCGGCATCTTCGAGAAGGACCGCGCACTGTCTCGACGTTTTCAGAAGATCGATGTGGACGAGCCTGACGTGGATACCACGTATCGAATACTTAAGGGGCTGAAGTCGCGCTTCGAAGAGCATCACGATCTACGCTATAGCGACAAGGCGTTGAAGGCGGCTTCTGAACTTGCAGGCCGTTATATCAACGATCGCTTCATGCCCGATAAAGCTATCGATGTTATTGACGAGGCAGGGGCTTTTCAGCGCCTACAGCCAGCCAGTAAAAGGAAGAAGCTAATTCAAGTGTCAGACATGGAGAAAGTGGTGGCCGCTATCGCAAGAATTCCGCCCAAGCATGTTTCAAATTCCGACATTGATGCGCTAAAAAATATAGAACCTAATTTGAAAATGGTCGTATTTGGTCAAGACAAGGCGATCGATTCTTTAACCACGGCGATAAAACTATCGCGCGCGGGATTGAATGACGACGAAAAACCGATTGGTTCATTTCTCTTTGCAGGCCCAACTGGTGTCGGTAAAACAGAAGTCAGTAGGCAGCTTGCTAAGATTATGGGCATCGAATTGCTCAGATTCGATATGTCAGAATACATGGAACGCCATACCGTTTCACGTTTGATCGGCGCGCCTCCGGGCTATGTCGGTTTCGACCAGGGTGGATTGCTAACAGAGTCTGTCAGCAAAAACCCCCACTGTGTACTGCTGCTCGATGAGATCGAGAAGGCGCATCCGGATGTTTTTAATTTGCTGCTGCAGGTAATGGATTACGGCACCCTAACAGATAACAACGGACGACAGGCGGACTTTAGGAATGTCATCTTAATCATGACAACCAACGCCGGCGCACAAGAGATGTCGCGCTCGTCGATAGGCTTCTCTGTGCAAGACAATACGACCGATGGTATGGAGATAATCAAGAAGGCGTTCTCGCCAGAATTTCGTAATAGGTTGGATTCAATCATTCAGTTTGGCGCGTTAACAGTGGAAACTATTCGAACGGTAGTCGATAAGTTTCTTGTCGATCTGCAGGTGCAATTGGATCAGAAGAAGGTCTTGCTGAACGTCGACGACAGCGCCGTAGATTGGTTTGTCAAACACGGCTACAGCGAATCCATGGGCGCAAGACCCATGGCTAGATTGATTCAGGAGAAGCTGAAGAAAGAGCTCGCTGAAGATATCCTGTTCGGAAAGCTCTCGGCCAACGGTGGCGAGGTGCACGTTAGCTGCGAGGCTGACGAGCTAGTGCTAACAATCAGCGAGAGAAAGCCGCAGGAGAAAAAAGTGTTAACACCAGCGAAGAGTTAGCGAGCGCGATAAGTGATGCGACCTTTACTAAGGTCATAGGGAGTTAGTTCGACGCGCACTTGGTCACCGGTCAGGATCCGGATGTAGTTTTTGCGCATTTTACCGGAGATGTGAGCGGTCACGATATGGCCGTTTTCCAGCTTCACTCGAAACATCGTATTAGGAAGGGTATCAACAACCTCACCTTCCATTTCAATTTGATCTTCTTTCGCCATTTGCAGTCTCAATGTATTTATTAGCGGCGGCATTGTGCCGGATTTTCGCCAGATAAGCAAAGCGGGAGCCTACACTGAGCCGCTTACAGGCACCGCATTGCGGCTGCGTTGCCATTGACCGCTATTCTTCGAGCACCCACTTTCCTTCTATTAACATTTCTAGCGGCCTAAATGTGCTCTTGTACTCCATCTTTGCGCAATCCTTAATCCAATAGCCTAGGTACAGATAGTCCAGCCCCAAGGCGCGAGCGTGTTCGACTTGCCACAGAATCGCAAAATTACCCAGGGACCGTTTCGCAAGCGCTGGGTCGAAGAACGTGTAGACAGCAGAGAGCCCGGCATCGAGAACATCACTCACAGCCACGGCGATCAATTTCTCCTCCAGATAGAAGCAGAGATACTGGCCTCCTTCAGTGTTGCTGCGAATGAAGGCATTGAATTGTTCTGGAGTTGCTGGGTACATATCGCCGTCGCTATGACGCTTATCGATATATTCTTGGTACAGTAAATAGGCTTCATCAGCTAGCTCAGAACACTCCTCGACACGCAGATCGGCATTCCGATTCCAGATGCGCTGCAAGCGTTTGCTACGTTTGAACTGCGCCACCGGAAGCCTGCAGGAGATACAGGCGCGGCACTCCCCACAGTCTGGTCTATATACGTGAGCTCCGCTACGACGATAGCCCAGCTCACTAAGCCGGCTATTCATATGCTGGGTAATAATCAGCTCGGGATCGACGAAAACAGTCGCTGCGGTCTCTTCTTTCTTATAGCTACAGGGGTGAGGAGCGGTACGGAACAATCTAATCGTCTGGTTTATTCTCGATTTAGAATTCATTTACTTACCGGGCCCGTTGCTCGTTTGCTGTGATAGCTTCTAAAAAGTGTCTAGTTTCCATGGAGCGTCCTTGCCGGGGCGCGGCAGGAGTTCGTGCAGTTGCTGGCGAAATTCCTCGCGACTAATCTCAAGCGCTCCCAGAGACTCAAGATGCTCACTGCTTACCTGACAGTCGATCAACTTATAGTTCCATTGCTGTAGCTGTTTTACAAGATTGACTAGGGCTATTTTCGATGCGTTGCTCTCGAAGCTAAACATCGACTCGCCAAAGAATAGCTGGCCTAGCGCGACGCCGTAGAGCCCGCCTATAAGATTCCCGTCGCGCCATACTTCAACTGAATGTGCATGGCCAGCTTCGAATAATTGCGTATACGCCGATTGCATTTCAGCGGTTATCCAGGTTCCCGGAGAATCGCCGCGAGGCTGCGCACAGCATGCAATTACCTCAACAAATGCCTCATCCAATGTTACCGTATAGTACGATTTGTTGAGGGTCTTTTGTAGGCTCTTGCTGACGCGCAGATCTTCTGGGAATAGCACCATGCGTGGATCAGGGGACCACCAGAGAACTGGCTGCCCCTCCTCAAACCAGGGAAAAATCCCACTGCTATAAGCCTCTAGCAGGCGTTGCGGGCTGAGGTCGCCTCCCGCCGCCAGCAGCCCATTTGGGTCTTCCAGAGCGAGGCCTATATCTGAAAAGCTCGCCTGGGGAGAATCCAGCCACGGTAACGGCATCTTTAGTAATATCCGGCGCTACTTGGCATCAAGATACTTTTCAGCATCGAGTGCGGCCATGCAGCCGAATCCAGCACTAGTAACAGCTTGCCGGTATATCTGATCTGCAATATCGCCAGCCGCGAACACACCCGGCACGCTAGTCTGTGTAGCATTGCCCGTGATACCTGTATTGACTGTGACATAGCCATTCTTCATCTCGAGCTGGCCCGCAAATATTTCCGAATTTGGGATGTGTCCGATAGCGATGAAGACACCGTCAACAACGAGTTTCTGAACCTCGCCATTACTTGCATGCTTCATAGCGATGCCAGTCACGCCCATGTCGTCGCCTAGCACTTCATCTAGCGTGTTATTCCATTCGATTGTGACCTTGCCTTCTTCGACCTTCTCGAAAAGTTTCTTCTGCAGGATCTTCTCGGCCCGTAGTGAATCACGTCTATGTACCAGCGTGACATGTGAGCAGATGTTAGCCAGATAGAGGGCTTCCTCGACCGCGGTATTGCCGCCACCGATGACTGCTACCGGCTTGTTTCTATAGAAGAAGCCGTCACAGGTAGCGCAGGCACTAACGCCTTTTCCCATGAATGCCGTCTCCGATTCGAGCCCAAGATACTGCGCAGAAGCGCCAGTCGCGATGATCAGTGCATCACAGGTGAACACGGCACTATCGCCGGTCAGCGTGTAGGGCTTTTTACTGAGATCTACAGCGTTGATATGATCGAAAATAACCTTCGTGTCAAAACGCTCGGCGTGTTTCAGCATGCGCTCCATAAGAGCCGGGCCTTGCAGGCCTTCAACGTCACCGGGCCAGTTATCAACGTCGGTTGTGGTGGTCAATTGGCCACCTTGCACCATGCCGGTAATCACTACTGGGTCCAAATTAGCCCGGGCTGCATAGACGGCAGCGGTATATCCCGCAGGCCCTGAACCCAAGATTATTAGACGATGGTGCTGTGTATCTGTCATAGAACTGCTTCCTGCTTGAAGGCGCTTTTATTAGACAATATTCAGCGCACGTTTATGTGAGTCGCGATATGTTGTTATGTGATGGCAAAGTGCCAAATTTAAAGCCTTGGCGGGACATATTCTACTCAATTTTGCGCCTTAGGAACCGTTAAACTGTTAAGGGTTTCGACTTTGGGTTTTTCTGCGCCCTGGATAAAGTAATGAAGCGTGAAATGCTACTGATTATTCTCGAAACGATGGTATAAACTACACGTAGATCCATGAATAAATTGAAAAATGTAACTATGAAGAATAGCGGGCAGGATCCGGAAGTCAGCAACTTGATGCAGCGCTTAGTTCGCGAAGGCGCCTTGATTGCTTATTCCTTGCTGGCTCTTTTCCTATTAATCGCTCTTGTCAGCTATTCCCCAACGGATCCCGGCTTCACTACGACCGGCACCGGCGAGGACGTAGTTAACGCGGTCGGCGTCTATGGAGCGTGGTTAGCGGACATCTTTTGGTATTTGCTGGGTTATCTTGCCTTCGCGTTTCCAGTCTTACTTATTTACAAGGTTTACACGTCTTTTCGCGAATCCGCACTCGAATCAGAGTTCTCCTGGCCCTTGTTTGGCCTGAAGACGGGCGGCTTTGTCCTACTAGTTATCTCAGCCTGTGGTTTAGCGACGCTGCACTTTCACATTGCAGAGGAACTGCCTTCCGCGGGAGGTGTAATAGGGTCATTGGTTGCCGATCTCAGCATACCCGTTCTAGCAACTCTTGGGACCACGCTGCTGTTGCTCGCCGTGTTCCTGTTCGGACTTACCATAACAGTGACCATCTCTTGGCTAGCGGTGATTGATAAGCTGGGCGCGACAACGCTGAGCATAGTTTCGCGCACGGCAGCTAAGTACCAGAAATGGATGGAAGAGAGGAAGCAGGAGCAAGTTACCAAGAAACGCTTAGAGAGCCGCAAGAAGGTTCTCGATATCCATATCGAGAAAGAAGCGAAGCGGGCGCCACCGAAGATCAAAGCTCCAGCTATTAAAAGGCCTGTGAAGAGCGCACGAGTTGAGAAAGAGAAGCAGGGCACGCTATTCGCGGCCTCATCAATTAAGGAATTGCCAGCTATTGGCTTGTTGGACGCTTGGCAAGAAACCAACGATTCTGGCTTCTCGAAAGAGTCTCTCGAGGCGATGTCCAAACTCCTTGAACTTAAACTAAAAGACTTCGGCATAGAGATCGAGGTCACGGCTGTTAATCCCGGACCAGTCATCACTCGCTTCGAGGTGCAGCCAGCTCCTGGCATAAAGGTTAGTCGAATAAGCAATCTTGCGAAGGATTTGGCCCGCTCACTTGCCGTAATATCAGTGCGGGTAGTAGAAGTCATCCCGGGTAAAACGGTCATAGGAATCGAGATTCCGAACGAGACGCGAGAAGTCATTCAGTTAAGCCAGGTTCTCTCTACCCCTGAATTCGATAAGGCCTCGTCGCCGCTGAGCATGGCGCTAGGCCATGACATTGTGGGCAAACCGGTAATAGTCGACTTAGCCAAGATGCCACACCTATTGGTTGCAGGAACCACCGGGTCGGGAAAATCTGTTGGCATCAACGCGATGATTTTGAGCCTACTGTTTAAGTCGACTCCGGAACAGGTCCGCATGATCATGATCGATCCGAAGATGCTGGAACTATCGGTCTACGATGATATTCCTCATCTGCTCACCCCTGTAATTACAGACATGAAGGATGCCGCGAACGGCCTGCGTTGGTCTGTCGCCGAGATGGAACGACGCTATAAATTGATGTCGGCTCTAGGCGTTAGAAACTTGGCAGGCTTCAATAAGAAAGTTACCGATGCCAAGAAGTCCGGCAACCCAATAATGGACCCGACATGGAAACCGGATCCGATGCTATTAGAGGAAGAGCAGTGCGCACCAGAATTAGAGGCGCTGCCTTGCGTTGTGGTCATCGTCGACGAGCTCGCCGATATGATGATGGTAGTTGGCAAGAAAGTAGAAGAGCTTATCGCACGTATCGCTCAGAAAGCTAGAGCGGCAGGCATACACTTAATCCTCGCGACGCAGAGGCCGTCGGTAGATGTGCTAACCGGATTGATCAAGGCCAACATACCCACGCGAATGTCATTTATGGTGCAGTCGAAGGTCGATTCTAGGACGATACTAGGCGAGGGTGGCGCAGAGCAACTGTTGGGTAATGGCGACATGTTATTCCTGCCTCCCGGTGGTGGCATACCAACCCGCGTACACGGCGCCTTCGTGAGTGATGAAGAGGTGCATCGGGTCGTTGCAGACTGGAAGCAGCGCGGCAAGCCGGTGTATATCGACTCTATTACGCAAAGCGTAGACGATCTGGACATGGGTGCGATGAACAATTCGGGAGCAGGCGATGACGATGAAAGTGATGCGCTGTACGATGAAGCCGTTAGTTTTGTAACTGAATCACGCAAAGCCTCTATATCCGCCGTGCAGAGAAAGCTACGCATCGGCTACAATCGCGCAGCCAGGATGATAGAAACGATGGAGCGCGCCGGTGTCGTCACTGAGATGGGAAGCAACGGCTCGAGAGAAGTTCTCGCGCCGCCAGCACCTCGCGATTAACGAGCCTAACTAGAAGTTCTTATAAATGATTAAACTTTTACAACAGACCCTGTTTCTTTTTGCGCTTCTGAGCGTTTGCGTGGGAACTGTCACTGCACAATCGGCGACTAGTAACTCGGCTCTCGATCGACTGGATGTGTTGCTGGGAGATATAGAGACACTGGCCGCCGATGTCGTGCAATTGATCGTAGAATCAGATGGCGGCGTACTCGAAGAGAGCGAGATACAGATGCAGCTAAAGAAGCCCGACGGCTTCTACTGGGAAACGCTGACTCCCTATCCTGAGTTGATCGTTACCGACGGCAGTACCTTGTGGAACTATCAGCCCGATCTCGAACAGGTGGTCATCGAAGATTGGGATAGTAGCCGTTCTGAGTTAGCTGCGCAGCTGCTTAGCGGCAACATAGAATCACTCGCTGGGGATTATACGATAGATAGCGTTACCGTCTTGGAAAGCG
>Ga0307986_10001085_pt1 | contig 20041 bp, 13 predicted proteins | sample EllFjometageno82_FD_203170 | JGI IMG/M metagenome (GOLD analysis project Ga0307986, IMG submission 203170) | Marine microbial communities from Ellis Fjord, Antarctic Ocean - #82 | ecosystem: Environmental > Aquatic > Marine > Unclassified | place: Southern Ocean | collected 2014-10-09
TAGGTAATATTTTTCTTGCAATAATTTTTCCATCTTTTTTAACCACTTTGTCATATGATTTACCAATTCCGAGTATAGATAATTCTGGTGCGTTAATTATCGGAGTAAAAAAAGTACCTCCAATACCTCCTAAACTAGAAATTGTCATTGATCCTCCAAAAAATTCTTTTTTATCAATTTTAAGCTCTCTACATAATTTACTGACAGTTCTTAATTTCTGGCTTATTTCTTTAATATCTAATTGATCTACATCTCTAATTTTCGGAACCATCAAACCATGAGGCGTGTCTACAGCAACACCAATATGAAAGTATTTTTTATATGTAACTTTTCCACTTTCAGGGTCTATTGAAGCATTAAAATTTGGATACGTTCTAAGACCGTTTACCATTGCTCTCATAATAAAAGCTAATGGAGTGATAGATATTTTTTGCCCAGTATTTAAATCTCTTAAAGAACTTCTAAATTGCTCCATTTCTGTAACATCTATTTCTTCATGTTGAGTGACATGAGGAATCTCCGTCCAAGACCTAACAAGATGAGGTCCGGAGAGCCTCTTTATTCTTGGAATGTCCATTACTTCTACTTCACCAAATTCACTGTGTTCATATTCATTTTTTTTATTTGTTTTGTTTTGAGTATCTATAACTGGAGCATTTATTAACTGATTTTTTATATAATTTTTTACGTCTTCTTTAGTCACTCTGCCCAATCTTTCAGATCCAGAAATTTTAGAAATATCAGCGCCTAATTCTCTTGTAAATTTTCTTACATTCGGGCTCGCTGATTTTATTTTTCCTTCTACAACTTGAGAAGTCAATAACGCATTATTTTTTTTATTATTTTTAGGAAAAACTATAATTTCATTTTTTTCAATATTATTATTATTTTTTGGAACTAGTTGAGTTTTTTCTTTATTATTTTCCTCACTATCTAGTGACAGAATCGTAGTTCCTTCAGAAACTTTGTCTCCTATTTTAATATTAATTTTTTTAATTACTCCACTAAAACTTGAAGGTACTTCTACAGATGATTTATCACTTTCTAATGTGATTACTGAATCATCTTTTTTAATTTCCTGGCCTTCTTTTACCAGAACCTCGATTACTTCTACTTCTTTGAAATCTCCTATATTTGGAACGATAATTTTTTTTTCAGCCATAATTATAATTTTGTTGGAAAAGGTTTTTTCTTATCAATATTATATTTTTTAATAGCTTTTTCTGCAACATCGGAACCTAATAACTGTTCTTTTGCTAAAGCACTTAAGGTGTAAGCAACTATATGCTCTTTATCTACTTCAAAAAACTTTCTTAAATTTTTTCTTGTATCGCTTCTTCCAAAACCATCTGTGCCTAGTGAGTAGAAAGGTTTGTCGGTATAAGGTCTAATCTGATCTGAGAATGCCCGAACGTAGTCTGTAACAGCTATAATTGGGCCGTCTCTTTTTTCTAAGCATTTTTCAATATAGTTTTTTTCTTTTTTTCTTTCTGGGTGTAAAAGATTTTTTCTTTCAATTTCCATTCCATCTTTTCTTAATTCATTGAAACTAGTGACACTCCAAATATCAGAATCTATACTGTATTCTTCAGATAGTATTTTAGCTGCTGCTATAGCTTCTCGCAAAATTGTACCTGATCCCATTAATTGAATTTTAATTTTTCCCTTATTTTTATACTCTTTAAATAAATACATACCTTTTAAAATACCCTCATCGGCTCCCATTGGCTTTTCAGGATGTGAATAATTTTCGTTCATTGCTGTAATATAGTAAAAAATGTTTTCATTTTTTTCATGCATTCTTCTAAGACCTTCTCTAAAAATTACTGCCATCTCATAAGAGAAGGTGGGATCATAAGAAACACAATTAGGAATCATGGAAGCTAGAATATGGCTATGACCATCTTGGTGTTGTAAACCTTCACCCGCAAGTGTTGTTCTTCCTGCTGTAGCCCCTATCAAAAAACCTCTAGCTTGTGCATCTCCTGCTGCCCAGGCAAAATCACCAACTCTTTGAAAACCAAACATTGAATAAAATATATACACAGGAATCATTTCTATGTCGTGATTAGTATAAGCAGTTGCTGCGGCAATCCAAGAAGACATAGCTCCTGCCTCTGTAATCCCTTCTTCTAATACTTGACCACTTTTTGTTTCTTTGTAAGAACTTAGTTGTTCAGAATCTTCTGGCTCATATTTTTGTCCTTCATGTGCGTAAATTCCTATCTTTCTAAAAAAACCTTCCATTCCAAAAGTTCTTGCCTCATCTGGAATAATTGGCACTAGTCTGGGCGCAACATTTTTGTCTCTAAGAAGATTAGTTAGCATTCGAACAAGAGCCATCGTTGTAGACATCTCTTTATCACCAGTGGACTTCATAAAACTTTCAAAAATATCTGTAGGTGGAGCTTTAATAGGCTTTGCAAGAGAAGATCTTTCAGGAATGAACCCACCAAGTTGTTTTCGTCTTTCTTTTAAATATTTTATTTCTTCTGAGTTTTCAGCAGGTCTATAGTACTCAACGTTTTTTACCTGTTCATCAGTAAGAGGAACATTAAATCGGTCTCTGTAATATAATAAGTCTTGTTCATCTAATTTTTTTTGTTGATGAGTTGTGTTTATGCTTTCGCCAGACTTACCCATACCGTATCCTTTAACTGTTTTAGCAATAACTACGGTTGGAGAACCTTGATGATGCATAGCAGCATGATAAGCAGCATAAACTTTGTGTGGATCGTGGCCACCTCTATTTAGCTTCCAGATATCATTGTCAGTCATAGAAGAGACTAGTTCTTTTAACTCGGGATATTTACCAAAAAATTTTTCTCTAACATAAGCACCACCTTTAGCCTTCATTGCTTGATACTCTCCGTCTACAACTTCATTCATACGCTTCATTAGAAGTCCTGTTTTGTCAGCTTTTAAAAGAGGGTCCCAATAAGAACCCCATATAACTTTTAAAACGTTCCATCCAGCACCCCTAAAACTACCTTCTAATTCTTGGATAATTTTACCATTTCCCCTTACAGGACCATCAAGTCTTTGAAGATTACAATTAACTACAAAAATTAAATTATCTAGTTTTTCTCTGGCCGCTAAACTGATGGCACCCAATGATTCTGGTTCATCTGTTTCACCATCACCCAGAAAAACCCAAACTTTTCTTCCTTCATCTTTTAGCAAACCTCTATTAATTAAATATTTTAAAAATCTAGCTTGATAGATCGCCATAATAGGACCCAGGCCCATTGAAACTGTTGGAAATTGCCAGAATTTTGGCATTAACCAAGGATGCGGATATGATGAGAGTCCACCAGCGTCCACTTCTTGTCTAAATTTATTTAATTGTTTTTCTGTAACTCTTCCTTCTAGAAAAGCTCTAGCATACATGCCGGGAGAAGAATGACCTTGAAAATAAATTAAATCTCCACCAAAATTTTTATTCTTTGCTCTCCAAAAATGATTCATTCCTACGTCGTAAAGTGTTGCTGCCGACGCAAATGTTCCGATGTGGCCCCCGAGTTCACTACTAATCTTATTAGCTTTGACAACCATAGCAGCTGCGTTCCACCTAATGTAAGCACGTATTTTTTTTTCTATATTTTGGTCGCCAGGGGATCTAACTTCTAACTCTGTGGGAATGGTGTTTATGTAAGGTGTAGTTCTAGTATCTGGCAAAACAAGGCCAGCAGTATAAGCTTTAGACACAATTTTATTTAAAAGATAACTAGCTCTTGCAGACCCATTATTTTCTATGACAGCATTTAGAGATTCTATCCATTCTTTTGTTTCAAGTGGGTCAATATCATCCTTAGAAGAAAGTTTTGAAATTTTTATGTCTTTATCTTTTTTTGATGCGGTATTAATAGTTTTATTTAATTCTTCTGCAGGAGCTTTTTCTTTAATTTCATTTTTTTGCAAAGTTTCATTTTTACTAATGGAAGAACCATTTTCTAATTTAGCTAAAAGACTTCCTTTCGAAACTTTATCCCCTATTTTGATTTTTAATTCAGATATTTTTCCAGAAAAGGGCGAAGGAACTTCTACACTTGATTTATCACTTTCTAAAGTAACAACAGGATCATCTTTATTTATTTTATCTCCGACTTTTACAAGTACTTCAATGATTTCTACCGTATCAAAATCTCCAATGTCAGGGACGATAATATTTTGGTTCATATGTTATTAAATTTAACTCAATATACACTTATAAAAGTTTAGTAAAATAAAAAAATATTTTAAAAACCTTGCTAAATATAAAGAATATTCATCTTAACAATTATAGAAGTTTTTTTCTAGAGATCATAGAAACTAATATTGCCAAAACAATAAATATCACAGTTGCATTATTAGTAGTAAAAAAACTTCCAGACGTTCTGAATGGGAAAAACTCCATGAAGAAAATTAAAAAAAAAGGCATAATTTTGTTATCTAAAGTGATTAAATCAAACTTTGAGATGTTAGTTTTTTTAGTATAAATTTTATATAAAAGCATAAATAAAAATATTAGAATAATACTTAAGCCTACCACTCCTAGATCAGTTAAAATTTCAAAATAATAATTATGTGGGTGCGTGTTACAACCTCCATGATAGGTTCTATAATACCTTACACCTCCGCCAAAAATAGGGCTTTGTTTCCAAATATGCTTAAAACAATGAAATTCGACAACATAAGGTCTTTGCGCAACTACTAATGGTTCTCTAGTAATATCTTTTATAGCAAATGCTTCGATTAAGTTTTTTCCATTTGTATAAAAACTACCTACGTTTAACCTAAAATTTGGACTTACTTTATAAATTAAAATTAAAAGTAAAGAACTAATTATAAAAAAAGTAAAAAAGTATCTTCTTAATTCTTTATTTAAAAGCATAAAAATTAAAAAAGAAAAAATATAAAGAAAAAAAGGCATTCTATTTCCGCTTAAAATTATTCCAAACATAAAAATAATAAAAAAAAAAAATTGAGCTGAAATTTTATAGAAAAACTTTTTTTTTAATACAAAAGGAAGAAAAAAAGAAAATAGTGCGAATTTTTGTAAATAACCACCAGCTATTAGTTCCCCTCCAAACACGCCTGAATATTTTCTTGTTGAAATTGGTTCAATTCCAAAAATATCTTTTCCTACAAAAAACTGAAAAAAAATATCAAAACAAACAAAAGCTGCACAACACGCACATGTTAAAGTGAACCAATCTACCTTCAAAATTTCTTGATTCATTAAAAATCTTATTACCAGGTATAAAGCAAGATATCGTAAATAAGAGAAAGTCTTGATAATAATAAATTCTGGAAATACCTCATTATTTATGTAATTTCCAAAAAAATTTATAACTAGCGTTAATAATGTATAAAAAAAAAAAATTAATATAATTTTATCCAAAAAATTTACTTTAAATTTTATTATTTCTTTACAATAAAAAATAAAAACAGAAAAACATAAAAGAATAATATTGAGATTAGTAAAAAGATTTCCCAATATTAGTGATAATGGAATTATGATAAATAGACTATTAATGAGAATTAATCTGTGTTTTTTAATGTTTTTCATTAAATTTATAAATCTTAACTTATTTTAATATATATATTTATCAATGAATAATTATTATAAAACTATTCGAAATAAATTTAAACGCGCTTGTAGCTCAACTGGATAGAGCGCTTGGCTACGGACCAGGAGGTTCTGGGTTCAAATCCTAGCAAGCGCACCAAAATTATGAAAAAATTAGATTCTATCAGTATAATGTTTCCAGTTTTCAAAGACAGTAGGACAGTTAAAAAAATGATTTATGAAAGTTTAAAAGTTTTAAAAAAATCATCAAAAAAATATGAAATAGTTATAGTTGACGATGGTTGTCCAGAAAATACTGGTAATATAGCAAAAGAAATAACAAAATCTATTCACAATGTAAGTGTAATTTTTCACAAAAAAAATTTAGGATATGGAGCTGCGTTAAAAACAGGATTAAAATGTTGCAAGCATGAATGGATTTTCCAGTTAGATGGCGATGCAGAGTATAGTGTTCAGGATTTAGCAAAATTAATAAAAGCATCAAAAAATTGTGATCTTGTCATCACATACAGGTTTAAAAAAAAATATAAAACATCAAGAATTTTTATCTCTTGGATTTATAATAAATTACTAAGATTTTTATTTGGAACAAAGTTTTTAGATATTTCAACTGGTTCTAGGTTAGTAAAATCGAAATTAATAAATAAAGTAAGGCTAAGTTCTAACAGCGCTTTTTTGGGTGCAGAGCTAGCTATTAAAGCAAAATTAAAAGGTTATAAAATCAATGAGATTGGAATACACACTTACCCAAGAACATTTGGTTCCGGTTCCTCTGTAAGCTTAAAAAATATAGTACTCACAATAAAAGATATGTTTATATTATTATTTAAAATTAAACTATTGAAACAATAAAAATATATATGTACTTAAAATCATTTGATAGTAGCTACAGCGTAGAGACAATACTTAAAAAACCTGAAAAATACAGAGAGATAGAAAAATTTTCTAAAGAATCTAAAAAATTAATTACAATGGGTTCAAATTATTCATATACCCCATTAGCATTTTGTAAAAAGAGCTTAGTAATAGATTTAAGTAAATTTAACCGCATTTTAAGTTTTGATGAAAAAAAAAAAGAAATAACGGTGGAAGCTGGTATTAAAATATTTGATTTTTTGAATTTTACTCTAGATTACAATTTGTGGATTCCTCAACTACCGGGTTACCCTTATATTTCTCTTGGAGGTGCAATAGCCACTAATGCACACGGGAAATCATGTGGAGTAGATGGTACTATCAGAAAATCTATTAAGAAAATTGTTTTATACCACAAAACTCATGGTTGGTTAAATTTATCCAAGGAAGAAAACAAAGAAATTTTTGACTTAACAATAGGTGGTCTGGGTTTAACTGGAACCATAGTTTCTGTAACTTTTAATTTGATAGAATTTAACTTTACAGATTTTTTAACAATTAAAAAAAAAATTTATTCAATCACAGACTCTATTAACAATTTAAAAAAAAACTATAAAGATAAAACATTCGTTTACTCCTGGAACACCGCACACGACATAGAAAACTTTGGTAAAGGCTACATGTTTGTAAATACACCTAAAAAAAATAATGAAAAAATTCAAAAAATTAAAAATAAACATAATAATAATTTTAGTTTTCCTTTCTGCCTCTGGAACAGACTAACAATACAAATTTTTAATGAGGTTTACCTCAAGTTACTAAACTTTAAAAAAATGGAGACAGAAGAGAGCTTTTTAAAAGTAGTATTTCCGTTTATTGGTAAAGAAAATTACTTTAGATTTTTTGGTTCAAAAGGCTTTGTGGAAAGTCAATTATTAGTTCCCGATGCAGTTTTGACTATTTTTTTTGATGAAATTAAGTATTTGTGTAAAATTTACGAACCATCAATAGCATTGTTTTCTTTTAAAAATATGAGCGGAGAACAAAGATTACTTAGATTTGAAGGTAATGGAACGTGTGTAACCTTTGATTTTGTAAGAAATAAAAAAAACTTAAATTTTTTAGAAAAAGTAGATCAGCTTTGTATTAAATATAAAATCCTTCCATCCTTAAGTAAAGACTCTCGGATTAACGAAAACACATTCAAAGAATGTTACGAAGAATCTGAAATTTTTAAAAAAAAACTTATAAATTTCGATAAAGATAGAGTTTATCAATCTGAGCTTTCAGAAAGATTAAAAATATGAATTATTTAATTGTAGGAGCTTCATCTGGACTTGGCAGAGAACTATCCTATGTCTACGCAAAAAATAAAAATAATTTAATTATCTGCTCAAGGAAAGAAGACGATTTAAACGCACTTAAATCAGATATAGAAAATCGTTATAAGGTGAAAGTTACAGTTCTAGTGCTTGACCTAACATCTCAAGACGAAGTTGAAAAAAAATTAACATCCAATAAAGAATTACTAAAAGAGATTGATGGAGTTTTATTTCCAGTTGGTATGATGTTTGAAAAAGATACAATAAATTTAGATGTTAAAAAAATTCATGAACTAATAAGTGCAAATTTTAGTTCGGTAGCTTTTATTGCATCTAAGTTCATAAGTCAAAAAAATGAAGGAACGATAACTATGTTTGGTAGCGTGTCGGGCTATCTCGGAAGAAATTTAAACCCATATTATGCTGCCGCGAAGAGATCTTTAGAGTCATATTTTGAAAGCATGGTTTTTGTAAATACAAAAAGAAATATTAAAATTCAATTGTATATTTTAGGATACCTGGAAACAAATTTATCTTTTGGAAAAAAATTAATACTACCAAAAGGATCAATAAAAAAACTTTCTGAAAAAGTATATAAAAATAAAAATAAAAAATCTAAAAAATTTTTCTTCCCTGCCTGGTGGACCGTAATTATTTTTTTACTTAAAATAATACCATTTTCTTTTTTTTCAATTTTTAATGACATTAAAAAAAAAAATGATTAGTAAATATCTAAAAACTTATTTTATATTATTATTTGGCTTAATTTTTGGTTTAATTAGCATATATTTCTTTGGAGACAGAGCTCTTGATAATGAATGGAGCAGAATGGTTTACAATTTAGAGAAACATAACATTCTAAGCTCTAGAACAATAAATGGAGAACTCATTCCTAATATTTTTATGCCACCTCTGTACCCCTTTTTTTTATTTTCTATTAAAAAATTAACATTTGGTGAAAATTTTTATATTCCAGCGGTTTTATCGATACAATTATTTTTTTATCTTTTGTCTGGAGTTATATTAGAAAAAATATTGAGGATCTTAATTGATAAGAATTTTGCAAAAATCGGGATGATTGTGTTTATGCTGTTTCCTCTAAATATTTATTCGGTAGGTCAAATATCTTCAGTCAATTTAAATTTATTTTTAATGTTAATTTTTATTTACAGCTTCGTGCAAATATACAGAACTAATTATAAAATATATATTTTACCTTTTTCAATAAGTGGTAGTTTATTGATGCTTTTAAGAGGTGAGTTTTTTATTATTTATTTCTTTAGTTTATTTTATCTTCTTTTGAAAAAAAAAACTTTTTTTAACGTATTATCAGCTTTTATAATTTCACTAATTATTTTATCTCCGTATTTAACAAGAAATTACAAGGATTTTGGAGTGCTTACTATAACCAAATCATCAGGTTTTAATCTATTAAAAGGAAACAATCCTCATGCAAAAGTCGAAGGAATACATATGTGGGATGGGTACGATGTAGTTCCTGATTTAAAAGACAAGCTTCAGAAAATAAAACCTCTGAAAAAATACGATGTTATTTCAGACAAAATTTTTTTAGAGCGTGCTATTAAATTTATTAGTGAAAACCCTAATAGATATATAAAACTATATTTTAAAAAAGTTTTATCTTTCTTGTTTGTTGATATTGAATCAAGCTATCCTGGCTATTACTCACCTTTAAATATTATACCAAAATTATTACTTTCAATAACAAGTCTTATATCAATTGTTATTTTTTTTAATTTTAGAATTACCCTTTATAATTATTTTGTAGTATATTATTTTTTAAATATAGGGTTATTTTCATTTTTCTTTATATTGCCTAGATATACCCTTTCTATACTTCCCATACAGATAATTTTGAGCATTTTTCTAGTCAAAAAAATAAATACAAAATTAAATTTAAAATAAACTAGTCTTAGCCAGTTAAATAAAACTAATTTTAAATATTTATATTTTAATATTGTATCTATTAATAAGAAAAGAAAAGAATTAAAATTCCAAGAAAAATTCTGTACAAAACAAAAATAGTTAAATTAAATTTTTTTATATATTTAAAAAAATATTTAATGGTAAAATAAGAAAAAAGAAAAGAAAATAAAATACCAAAAAAATTAAGTTGAGACACTGCTAAACTTTTTTCTAATGATAAATTTTTTAAATTATACAAACTTATAATAGATAATGTCGGTATTGACATAAGAAAAGAAATTTTTGTTGAGTCTGTTCTGCTAAAATTAAAAAATCTTCCTCCGGTAATAACAATACCAGATCTACTTACACCAGGTATTAAGGAGATAATTTGAAATAATCCTATAAATATTGCTGTGCTTAATTTAAAATCTTTATTAATTGTTTTTTTTACTTTCGATAAATCACTAAAATAAAGAAGTATGCCAAAAATAATAGTAGTCCAACCAATTAATTTTAAATTTCTAAGATTGTCCAATAAATCAAACTTTATCAAAAAAAATCCAAAAATCATTACAGGAATTGAGCTAAGCACTATTTTAAAAAAAAGAAATTTTTTATTAACAAATTCTAAAAGATCTTTTCTAAAGTAGACCATTACTGCGCATAACGACCCAAAATGTAAGCTAATATCTAAAGTTAAATTTTCGTTATTAAAATTTAAATATTGTGCCAACAAGATCAAATGTGCGGATGAACTTACTGGAAGAAATTCTGTTATTCCTTGTATAATAGATAAAAAAAATACCTCAAACATTTATGCGATTTTATAAATCTTTTTAAATTCTATTGATATTCATATTTGGTATGCAAAATAAACATATAAAAAATGTAATTTTATTAAGATTTATGTCAATATTAATTACCTATTAAACCTTTCAAGCTAATAAATATCAAGTAAGTTAAGGAAGCTTATGACAAAAAAAATGCTACAGTTTGTAGATCTTGACCAAACTACTCCAGATAAAAGAGATGAAAAAGAAAGAAAAAAAGATTTTCATGAAATTTATAAAGAATACATTAATGAAAAAGCACAAGAACAATCAAGCAGGTGTTCGCAATGTGGAGTACCTTTTTGTCAGGTGCACTGTCCACTGCATAATAATATTCCTGACTGGTTAAAACTAACCGCAGAAGGAAGACTTCAGGAAGCTTATGAACTTTCACAAAGTACAAATAATATGCCAGAAGTTTGTGGTAGAATATGCCCACAAGACAGATTATGTGAAGGTAACTGTGTAATAGAGCAATCTGGGCACGGTACAGTAACAATAGGCTCTATTGAAAAATATATTACAGATACTGCGTGGGAAAAAAATTGGGTGAAGCCACTAAAGGTTAAGAATGAAATTAATCAGTCGATAGGAATTATAGGTGCAGGTCCTGCTGGGCTAGCTTGTGCAGAAGAATTAAGAAAAAAAGGATATCAAATTACAGTCTACGACAGATACGATAGACCAGGCGGTTTATTAATATATGGAATACCAAATTTTAAACTAGAAAAATTTGTAGTTGAAAGAAGAACAAAACTTTTGAAACAAAGTGGAATTAAATTTGTTCAAAATTTTGAAGTTGGCAAGAACAAAAGCTTGAAAGAATTAAAAAAAAATCATAATGCTATATTAATTGCAACTGGTGTCTACAAACCTAGAGAAATAGAAATTCCAGGAAGTAATTTGAAAAATATTTTCCCTGCTATGGATTTTTTAACAGCATCCAATAGAAAAGGACTAGGAGATAAAGTTGAACTTTTTGATAACGGTACATTGAACGCACATGGTAAAGACGTTATTGTTATTGGTGGAGGAGACACAGCTATGGATTGTGTAAGAACAGCAACGCGACAACAAGCAAAGTCAGTCAAATGCCTCTACAGGAGAGACAAAGAAAACATGCCTGGATCTGCAAGAGAAGTTTCTAATGCCATAGAAGAAGGTGTTGAATTTATTTGGCTATCAGGTCCAAAAAAATTTATTGGAAATAAAAAAGTTGAGGAAGTTCAAATTAATAAAATGATACTTGGATCGGCAGACTCATCAGGTAGAAGAAAACCTGAGATACAAGAAAACTCAGAATATAATATTAAAGCTGATATTGTAATTAAATCTTTAGGTTTTGATCCTGAAAATCTTCCTAAATTATTTTTAGCAAAAGAACTTTCAGTTTCTAAGTGGGGCACAATAAAAATAGATTTAACTACCATGCAAACTAATATTGATGGAATTTTTGCAGCAGGAGATATTGTGAGGGGTGCTTCATTAGTTGTTTGGGCTATTAAAGACGGTAGAGATGCTGCGTTACAAATTCAAAAATATTTAGAAGAACAAAGTTCTCAAAAAAACAAGATAAAAGCTGCATAATTGTGAATGATTATTTAAAATACATAAAAAATAAAAAATTATTACAGGACAACTTTGCCTACGATCCTTGTAACGAACATGACGCCTGTGGAGTTGGCTTAATAGCAACAACGGATGGGAAAAAATCAAGAAAAATTGTTGACTATGGAATTGAAGCACTAAAAGCTGTTTGGCACCGAGGTGCGGTCGATGCCGATGGTAAATCAGGGGATGGAGCTGGTATGCAACTTGAAATATCGCCAGATTTTTTTAAGGAAAAAATTTTATTAACTGGCCACAAACATGATGCAAGTAAAAGAATATGCGTAGGAATGGTTTTTTTACCAAAAACTAATTATTCAGATCAAGAAAAATGCAGGGAAATTATAGAGTCGGTTTTGTTGCAAGAAAATTTTTATATTTATTGATGGAGGCAAGTACCAGTTAATCCAAAAGTATTAGGAAAAACAGCAGATCAAAATAGACCGGAAATTGCACAAGTATTATTTAAGAAAAATGAAGAATTAAAAACTAATGATTTAGAAAGAGAATTATTTGTTGCTAGAAAAAAAATAGAAAAGATAGCGAGGGAGAATCAATTAAAAGAATTTTATATTTGTTCATTCAGCTCCAGATCTATTGTTTACAAAGGAATGTTTTTAGCGGAAGCACTTGCTGAATTTTATCTAGATTTAAAAAATCCAAAATTTACATCAAGGTTTGTTATTTTTCATCAAAGATATTCCACAAATACATTTCCAAGTTGGGAACTTGCACAACCATTTAGAACTTTAGCTCATAACGGAGAAATTAATACGGTTAAAGGAAACAAAAATTGGATGAAAATTCACGAGCAAGACATGTCAAGCGCACTATTTAAAAATGTTGAAGATTTAAAACCAGTTATCACAGCAGGAATTTCTGACTCGGGTGCATTAGATAATGTTTTTGAATTATTAACTCATTCAGGTAAGTTAGCTCCATTGATCAAGCTTATGATGATACCAGATGCTTGGTCCAAAAGAAGCAAAACAGTACCAAAGAATCATCAAGATTTATTTAACTTTTTAAACAGTTCAATAGAACCTTGGGATGGTCCGGCAGCAATTTGTGCTACAGATGCAAAATGGGTTTTAGCTGCAACAGATAGAAATGGTCTAAGGCCTTTAAGATACGCTATCACTTCTGACAACTTATTTTATGCTGGTTCTGAAACTGGAATGATAAAACTACCTGAAGAAAAAATTGTTTCAAAAGGTAAATTAGGACCAGGACAGATTATTGCAATAGATTTAAAACTAGGAAAATTATATCATGATAATGAAATCAAAGACTATATTGCCAATGACTACAAAAAATATAATAAACAAATTATAGATTTAGATAAAAAAATTTTTACAGAAGAAGAAAAGCCAGAATTTACCTCTGAAGATTTAAAAAAAAGACAATATTTGTCTGGTCTTAGCATTGAAGACTTAGAACTTATTCTTCATCCTATGGCAGAAGACGGAAAGGAAGCTATAGGTTCAATGGGTGATGATACACCTGTAGCTGTATTATCTAATTATTATAGGCCGATTTCTCACTATTTTCGACAAAATTTCAGTCAAGTAACCAATCCACCGATTGATTCTTTAAGAGAAAATAAAGTAATGAGTCTTAAAACTAGATTTGGAAATTTAGGCAATATCCTAGATTTTGATAATTTGACGGAAGAGAACATCTATGTTTTAGAGAGTCCAATTTTAACCAATTCTCAATTTAAAAAATTTAAAAAATTTTTTAAAAATAAAATCAAAATAATAAATTGTACATTTGACATTAATTCATCCCTAAAAGAGAGAATAGAAAAAATAAAAGAAGAAGCGGAAATTGCAGTTCGTGAAGGAAAAAATAATTTAATTTTATCCGACAAAAATATCAGCTCATTACATGCTAGTATACCTTCCGTTTTAGCAGTCGGTGCAGTTCACTCACATTTAGTAAAATTAGGCTTAAGAGGCTATTGTTCAATAAATGTTGAAAGTTCAGATGTTCTAGACACACATTCTTTTGTTGTTTTAATTGGCGTTGGTGCTACCACCATCAATCCCTATTTAGCTATTGATAGTATTTATCAAAGATTCGAAAAAAAACTATTTAGCAATTCTAATTTTGAGAGCTGTGTTTCTAAATTTAAACAATCTATAGATGATGGTTTGTTAAAAATCATGTCTAAGATGGGCATCTCGGTAATTAGTTCTTATAGAGGTGGATGTAATTTTGAGGCCGTAGGCTTAAGTAGAGCTATTGTGTCAGACTATTTTCCTGGTATGAGTTCAAGGATATCAGGTATTGGCATAGGTGGTATTGAAAAAAAAATTAAAGAGCATTATAAAAATTTTACCTCAAATAATATTATTACTTTACCAATCGGAGGTATCTATAAATATAGAAAAACTGGTGAACAACATCAGTTTCAAGGAAACTTAATACACGTACTACAACATGCTGTTGGTGTAGGTTCTTACATTCATTATAAGAAATATTCTGAAGGCATTCATGATTTATCTCCTATTAATTTGAGAGATTTATTAAAGTTTAAAAAAAAGAAGGATTCTATAACTATTGAAGAAGTAGAACCATTATCTGAAATCTTAAAAAGATTTGGAAGTGGAAGCATGTCTCATGGTGCATTATCAGCAGAAGCCCACGAAACATTAGCTATAGGAATGAATAGAATAAACGGCGCTTCTTGCAGTGGAGAAGGAGGAGAAGACCCAAAACGTTTTGTGAAATTACCAAATGGAGATTCAGCTAACTCAAGAATAAAACAAATAGCCTCAGCTAGATTTGGCGTAACGATTAATTATATTAATAATTGTAATGAGATTGAAATCAAGATGGCACAAGGCGCAAAGCCGGGTGAGGGAGGGCAGTTACCTGGTTTTAAAGTCACAGATGAAATAGCGAAGTTAAGACACTCCACCCCTGGTGTAACTTTAATTTCTCCGCCACCTCACCATGATATCTACTCAATCGAGGACTTAGCTCAGTTAATTTATGACCTAAAACAAATAAATCCTGGCGCACGTATTGGGGTAAAACTAGTTGCTTCTACTGGTATAGGAACAATAGCAGCCGGTGTAGCAAAAGCCAAAGCAGATGTAATTTTAATTTCTGGTCATTCAGGAGGCACTGGAGCCAGCCCTCAAACAAGCATAAAGCATGCTGGTATTCCTTGGGAAATGGGTTTAACAGAAGTTAATCAAATTTTAACGCTTAACAATTTAAGACACAAAGTAACGCTAAGAACTGATGGCGGACTTAAAACTGGAAAAGATATAGTCATGGCTGCCATGATGGGCGCTGAAGAATATGGAATGGGCACATCATCTTTAGTAGCAATGGGTTGTATATTAGTCAGACAATGCCATTCAAACACTTGTCCAGTTGGAGTTTGCAGTCAAGACAAAACGCTACGAGAAAAATTTAATGGAACTCCTGAAAAAGTTGTAAATTTTTTTACATTTGTTGCCACAGAAGTCAGAGAAATTCTTGCATCGCTGGGATATAAATCTATTAATGAAATTATTGGTAGAACTGATCTTTTGACACAAGTAAACAAAGGCTCTTCGAATCTAGACGATTTGGATCTTAACCCTCTTCTTGTTCAAGCAGATCCAGGAGATAACCCAAGATACTGTAAAGACAAACAGATTAATAAAGTACCTGATACTTTAGATGAAAAAATTTGGTCAGACATAAAAGAAAAACTAAACAACAAAGATAAGTTTAATTTTGAATATAGTATAGAAAATACCCACAGATCAGTAGGAACTAGACTTTCGCATTATTTATATAAGACTTATGGAGATAATAAATTAAACGAAGATTCAATTACTATTAAACTCAATGGTAGCGCAGGACAGTCGTTAGGAGCTTTTCTAATCAAGGGAATGAAATTAATAATTGAGGGAGACTCAAACGATTATGTTGGTAAAAGTCTTTCAGGAGGAAAAATAATTGTAAGAACTTCAAATAAAAGTAACTTAGTTTCTAGAGAGAATGTAATTATTGGGAATACAGTTTTATATGGTGCGACGGCAGGAAAATTATATGCCTCAGGGCAAGCTGGTGAGCGATTTGCAATTAGAAACTCTGGGAGTCTTGGTATAGTAGAAGGATGTGGGGCACATGGGTGTGAGTATATGACAGGAGGTAGTGTAATTATTCTTGGGCAAGTAGGGGATAATTTTGGAGCTGGCATGACAGGAGGAATGGCTTTCATTTACGATCCTAAAAATAACTTTGAAAATTTTGCTAACCCAGTTTCAATTATCTGGCAAAAAATCGAAACTAAATATTGGAAAAATTTTTTAAAGAATAATCTAGAAGATTTTTTAAAAGAAACAGATTCAGACACCGCTAAAATAATTTTAGATAATTATGAAAATGAATTATTAAATTTCAAACAGATATGTCCAATCGAGATGCTTGATAAGCTAGATAACCCGATTACATTAAAGAATTTAGTTAAAAAAGTAAGCTAAATGAAAAAAATAAATATTTTTTGTTTTGGTTTTGGTCAAGTAGCAAAAAATTTTATAACAAAAATTAACTCAGAGAATTTAACCATCAATTTAACTACGACCTCTAGAGAAAGTTCTAAACAAAATAATTTTAACAATATAAATTATGAAAGTTTTCAATTTTCTGAAAATTCTTTTGATCAAAAATTAATTGAAAATTTAAAGTCATCAGATCATATATTAGTGTCTATAGCACCGTCTAAAGGAGAAGATATAGTGATAAAAAATTTTCAAAATATATTTGAAAAAAACACAACAAAATGGATTACATACTTATCGGCTACAAGCGTTTATGGTAATCATAGTGGAGATTGGGTGAATGAAAAAAGCAATACCAATCCAACGTCAACAAATGGCATAGACAGATTATATGCAGAAAAATTATGGTTAAATCTTGCAGATAAAAAAAATTTACCCGTACAAATATTTAGATTGTCAGGTATTTACTCTAACCAAAATAATGTTTTAACTAGACTTAAATCTGGTAGTGCAAAATTAATAGAAAAGAAAAAACAATTTTTTTCTAGAATACATGTCGAAGATATTGCAAATGTTTTGTTTAAGTCCCTGCAAAATTTTAAATCAAAAGAAATTTATAACATATCCGATGATAAACCTACATCATCAGAAGAACTTATTTCATATGGATCTAAACTTTTAAATATTGAGAAGCCAAAAGTAGTTAACCTGTCTACTATAGAAAGTGAAATAGTAAAAAATTTTTATAAAGACTCTAAAAAAGTTAATAATAAAAAGATGAAAGAATTTTTTAATTATAAATTAAAACATCCAACTTATGTTGAAGGATTAAACTACATTCATAACAATACTATTTAATTCTTCAATTATTTTTTTTAAAGGTTTTTTATCAGATAAGCTGTGATTTCCTTTTTTAATTATTATTAACTTTTTTTTAGCATTAGTAAATATTGATAGAACTTTCCTAGAAAATGACAACGGAACTAGTTCATCATTTTTTCCATGGACCATAGTGACGTGAATCCTAGTATTGATTTTTTTTGATAAAACTTTATTTTTTCTTCCATCTTTTATTAACTGATATGTAACAGGGTATTCACTTTGCTTTTGCCTAAATTTTGATTGTCCATGCTTAATAACGCTTATGCCTTTTTGCTTAATTTCTTCTTTTATTTTTCTGCTGAATTTTCTCCACATTAATCTCTCTAAAAACTCAGGTGCAGAACCAATGCCCACAAAACCTCTAATTTGTTTTTTGAAATACTTAAATTGATTTAAAGCAATCCATGCTCCCATGCTTGAACCAATTAAAATAAAATCATTTTTTTTTACGATTTTCTTAATCGATTTTGCGGCATCAATTGACCATTCACTTATATTTCCTTTTGTAAACTTTCCTGAAGACTTACCATGGCCAGAGTACTCGATAGCTAAAAAACCTAATTTATTTTTAATAGCATATTTTTTAAAAGCTTGAGGTTTTTTTCCATCAATATCGGACATAAAACCTGGGAGAAAAAATATATATAGTTTTTTTTTATAATAATTGTCTATATATCTTAGTTTTTTAGTCTTAGAAATTTTAAGATATTTAAATGTTTTCATGTCAGGTTTTAGATTTCATTTGTTAATATATAATATTAATTATGACAACTAAAATGAAAGTTTTACAAGTAATACCTAAATTAGGATTTGGTGGCGCAGAAACAGGTTGTTATGATCTTGCTCATTATTTAGCAGAACAAAATTGTAAATCATTTTTAATAACTAGTGGAGGCCAACTTTTAAAATATGTTAGAAGAGATAAAGTAAAAGTAATTTATTTACCAGTTCAATCAAAAAATCCGGTTATTATTTTTATTAATTTTATAATTATTTTTTTTATATTATTGATATACAATATTGACATAGTACACGCTCGAAGTCGTGCACCTGCCTGGTCTTGTTTGTGGGCTTGTTTTTTCTCAAGAAAAAAATTTGTCACTACCTTTCATGGAACCTACAACTTCTCTGGTAAGCTTAAACATTTTTATAATAGTGTTATGGTGAGATCAAAATTAATTATTGCAGGTTCAAACTTTATTTTTAATCATATAAATGAAAACTATAAAAAATACTTGAATCCTAAAAAAAAGTTAATGGTAATTTTTAGAGGAATTAATTTAGAATATTTTAATACACATAATATATCAGAACAAAAATTAAATATTCTAGCATCAAATTGGAAAATTGATAAAAAAAAGTTCATCATTCTTCTTCCTGGCCGTTTAACAAAATGGAAAGGACAAGAAATATTCATAGAATCTTTAAGCTTACTCTTAGAAAAATATAACAAAGTAAATTTTCATGCAATTATTTTAGGTTCTGACCAAGGGAGAAGAGTTTTTTCAAAAAAACTTTCACATCTAGTTGAAAGACATAGATTAGGAAAAAAAATAACCTTTATCGAGAATTGCAAAGAAATGCCAATAGCCTACAAATTATGTGATGTTGTTATATCGAGTTCAATTGAACCAGAAGCTTTTGGAAGAGTAGCAGTAGAAGCTCAGGCTATGCAAAAACCTATTATTGCGAGTGATATTGGCGGTTCTAGAGAGACAATATCAAATGGTAAGTCAGGTTTATTGTACAAACACAATGATCAAAAAGAATTAGCTAAAACTATGAATAAAATTATAGAAATGAGTAAAAAATCCCTAACTTCAATGAGTGAACAAGGAAGAAAAAATGTTGAAAAAAAATTTAATGTTGATCAAATGTGTCAAAGCACCTTTACAGAGTACAAGAAACTACTTACATAAAACAAATAATGCCTAATATTCAACTTTTAGACGGAAAAAAAATATCTTTTGAAAAATCCATGGATGGATTTGAGCTTGTAAAAAAAATTAGTAAAACTCTTGAAAAAGAAGCTTTAATTATGTCCGTAAATGGAGAGCTTAAAGACCTAAGTTTTGAAATTAAAAAAGATTCAAAAGTTCAAATTATTACATCTAAAGACAGAGAAGGATTAGAAGTTTTACGTCATGATGCTGCTCATATTTTAGCAATGGCAGTTCAAGAACTATATCCAGGAACTCAAGTTACTATTGGTCCTGTAATAGAAAATGGTTTTTATTATGATTTTGCTAGAAAAGAAGCGTTTACAGAAGATGATCTAAAAAAAATTGAAAAAAAAATGGAAGAAGTCGTGGATAGAAATGAAAAAACTTCCAGACAAGTTTGGAAAAGAGATGATGCGATAAAACATTTTAAAAAAATAGGTGAAAAATATAAAGCAGAAATTATTGAAAGTATCCCCGTCGGGGAAGAAGTTTCAATTTACAGCCACGGAAACTGGAGTGACTTATGTCGAGGTCCACATTTATCTTCAACTGGAAAAATAGGAAAAGCTTTCAAACTTATTAAGGTTTCAGG
>Ga0307986_10001086_pt1 | contig 20032 bp, 20 predicted proteins | sample EllFjometageno82_FD_203170 | JGI IMG/M metagenome (GOLD analysis project Ga0307986, IMG submission 203170) | Marine microbial communities from Ellis Fjord, Antarctic Ocean - #82 | ecosystem: Environmental > Aquatic > Marine > Unclassified | place: Southern Ocean | collected 2014-10-09
TACTGATAATAAAAATTTTATCAAAAAAACAAAAAATTTCAAACATACATTAGAAAAATTTTCATATAGAAGAAATATTCAAACATTTAAAAGTCTGTTAATTAAATTAACTCAGTAACTTTTCAAAATTTCTGTAGTGAGAAAAAATAGTAAATCTTTTTGAAAATTTTTGAGCTTTAATTAATTTATAATTAATATCTATACCTTCTTCAGAATTTAAAATTTTATTAACAAAATCAACTTCATTATTAGGTTCAAAAAAATAACACATATCAGCACTTTTTTTCATTTCCATAGGACCGTTTCGAACTAAAGAGGTAATAATTGTTTTTTTTAAATAAGCAGCTTCAATAAGCGCAAAGCCAGGATCTTCATAATCTGCAACAGAAATTAGTGCTAAACAGTTTTTAATATATTTATATACATTATTTTTAAAGCCAATTAAAAAAATATTATTCTCCATCCTATATTTAATAATCATGTCACGTAAATAGTTATAATTTTCTCCCTCACCAATAATAATTAGTTTTTTATTTTTAAATTTGTGATGATTCTCAGAAAAAACTTTTATCAAAAATTTAAAGTTTTTTTGATTGGTCAATCTACCTATGGAAAGATAGTAATTTTTATCTAAAAAAGTTTCATCTAAAGTTTTTTTACTATTAATATTTATTTCATTGCAGTTTATTATGGGGTCTCTAAGTATAAAAATTTTTTTTTCATCAAATATTTTTAGACTAATTAAATCTTCTGAAGTTAATTGTGTTGGTGTTGTCACTAAAAAAATATATTTAGAAAATTTTTTCCACATAAATCTACGAAAGAAATTCATTTTAGGTAAACCAGATATTCTTAATATTATTTTTGTATTTTTTGATATTATTGGACTTAGCAATATTGGCAGAAGTGTTAGTAAGTGAATTATAAGAAAATTTGGTTTATTTTTTTTAATATGGAAAAGTAACGGGAAAAAGTTAAATATAAAAATTATTATAAATGATATTCTACTTTGTACCAATCCAGTTTTTGGTAAATATTTATAAAAGCTAAAAGGAAGCAAGTTTTTAATTTTGATACCAAGTTCATTATTTTTTAGATAATTCCATTCACCACAACTATTTAAAATAGATATATCTTTATTTTCATTGAATTTTTTTTTTGAATATTTTTTTAATGCAGATGCTGAGTTTTTTACAGAATTGATCGTAGCGACGTTACTTAGAAATGGACACCAGTAATAAATTTGCATATTAAATGATATAATTTTACAATATAAAAATTTATTATCTATTATATTTTATGACTTTTAAAGACTGTTTTAACCCTAAAATATCCATTATTACAGTAACTAAGAATAGTGAAAAATTCATTGAAAGAAATATTTTAAGCATTATTGGTCAGTCATATAAAAATTATGAGCATATTATAATTGATGGCAATTCTTCAGATAAAACAATGAAAATAGTCAATAAATACAAAACTAAAATTTCAAAAATTATTTCTGAGAAAGATGATGGATTGTATGAAGCTATGAATAAAGGTATTTTGAACACAACAGGTGATATAATAGGCATATTGAATTCAGATGATTATTTTTATAAAAATGCATTTAAAATAGTCATAAATAATTTCTTGGCAAATAAAAATATAGACTTCCTATTTGGATCAGTAAATAAATATACACATAGATATGGCTATTATCCCTGGAGAATACGTTGGACATTTAATTTTTATCCAGCACATTCTGTTGGTTTTTTTATCAAAAAAGAAGCACAGCTAAAGGTTGGACCTTACAACACAAAATATAAATATTCTGCTGACTATGATTTATTTTATAGAATGATTATTGGAATGAAGATGAAGGGAATTGCAACAAAAAAAAATGATATATTGGGTCACTTTTCTCCAGGTGGTCTGTCTTCAAAAATAAAATATATTGATTATTTAAATGAAAATACATTAATAAGAATAGATAATGGTCAAAATAAATTTGTAGTAAAAATAATTCATTTTTTAAGATATATAAAAAGGATAAAATTAATCTTGAAAGAGAAATAGATATAATGAATTATTTAGTAACTGGCTGTGCCGGTTTTATTGGTTATCATGTAGTAGAATCTATATTAAAAAATAATAAAAATTCTAACGTTATTGGTCTAGACAATATAAATGATTATTATTCAATAAAGTTAAAAAAAGAAAGAATTAAAAAACTAAAAATAAATAAAAAATTTAAATTTTACCAAATAGATTTAATTGAAAAAATAAAAATTGAACAAATATATAAAAAGTTTAAAATTCATACTGTTATTCATTTAGCGGCTCAAGCAGGTGTGAGATATTCTGTTATTAATCCCTCATCTTATTATGAAAGCAATATCCTTGGGTTTACAAATATTATAGATTTGAGTAAAAAATATAATGTAAAGAAATTTATTTTTGCATCTTCAAGCTCTGTTTACGGTGATAAAAAGAAATACCCCTTAAATGAAAAAGAAAAAATTTATCCAAAAAATATTTATTCGGCATCTAAAAAATTAAATGAAGACATGGCAAGAGATATTTCAAATATTTCAAAAATGAAAATAATAGGTTTAAGGTTTTTTACGATTTATGGAAAATGGGGAAGACCCGACATGTTTATATTTTCTTTTTTGAACGCAGTTAAAAAACAAAAAATATATTATCTAAATAATTACGGAAATCACATAAGAGATTTTACTCATATTGATGATGTTTTACTTATAATTAATAAACTAATCATAAAAAGAATTATAAAAAACTTTCAAATATTTAATATTTGCTCAAATAAACCCATTAGAATGAATGTTTTAATTTCTGAAATGCAAAAATATATCAAAAGAAAGGTGATCGTTAAAAAAATTAGCCACAACAAGGTAGAAGTATTTAAAACACACGGTGATAATTCAAAAATTAAAAAATATTTAAAAATAAAGAAATTCAAAAATATTACGCATGAATTAAAAAAAATTATTGACTGGTATGAAAAAGAAAAAATTTGGAGGATTACAAATTAATGATTTTTAGTTTTCTATTAATGCGTTAACTGCATTAAAATATTTATTTAGATTTAAGTCATAGTTAAATCTATGTAGTCTTTTATGTGCAAATTTTAATTTCTTTTCATATTTTTTTTTGTTTGCTATAAAAGTTAATATCTTATTTGACAAATCCATATAGTCAGAAGTTTTAAATAACAACCCACCTTTACCTTTGTCTAAAATTTCTGATGGTCCAGTTGGACAGTCAGTTGATATCACGAAACAATTCAATGTTATTGCTTCTAATAAGACATTTGGCAACCCCTCAAAAAGTGACGAAAGTATAAAAATATTTGAAGATTTAATATATGGAAAGGGATTTTTTGTATGGTTTTTTATTTTAACAATTTTCTTTAAATTATTTGAATTAATATATCTGATTAGTTTATCTTTTTTATCTCCCTCACCAATAATTAATAAATTAATGTTCACTCTATTTTTTAGATAATTAACAGCTTTAACAATTGTGATTTGATCTTTCTGATCCACTAATCTACCGATGTTAATAATTTTTAAACTATCCGTCTTAAAGAATCGATTACTAATTTTTTTTTTAGATAGTTTTTTAATTTCTTTATAGTTTAAGGGATTGTAAATACATTCAGCATCAATATTTAGTTTTTCTTTTAATTCATTTTTAAATTTAATGCTATTTACGATAATCACATCAGCAAGTTTTAACATGTTGGAAAAGATAAATTTTTTGAATAGATTCTGTGACCAACCAGAAGGAGAGGAATTGGGTCTTATAATTATTTTTATACGAAAAATTTTACAAAAAATGATGCATAGAATATTTCCCTGAAAACAGAAAACTGTTAAGTTTCTATTTTTTAAGTACTCAATAAAAAGCAGATATAAACTTATTATATATTTTGTTATTCTACCAAAACTATCCCAAAAAAAATATTTAGTAGATAGAAATGAAATTTTTTTATTAAATTTATACTTATATTTTTTTGAAATTGTTATAACAGAAACATCATCTAATTTTTTTATTAAAAAATTAGCTATTAAGAAAAAATTTTTTTCCACACCACCACCCTCTAGAGAGGGCATGAATAAAACTAATTTTTTTTTCATAATTTTTTTTATTTTGTGATAGTATTATTTAGTAACACAATTTATATGAAGTTAGTTAGTGTAATTATTCCTTATTTTAAAAAAATTAATTTTATTACTGAATCTGTTAATTCTGTAATAAATCAAAGCTATAATAATTTAGAAATTATCATTATTTATGATGATATATCCCATGATGATCTCGAGTATATTTTAAAACTAAAAGACTTAGACCCACGAATAAGTGTAGTAATTAATTCAAATACGCATGGAGCGGGTGAATCAAGAAATATAGGAATAGCAAAAGCGAAGGGTGAATATATAGCATTTCTAGACGCTGATGATACTTGGAACTCAAAAAAAATTGAGTTTCAGGTTAGTTACATGCAGAAAAATTATTTATCTTGTTCTCATACTTCTTATGAAATTATCAATCATAATAACATCACTTCAGCATATAGAATAGCAAGGACATTTAAAAATTATGAAGATCTCTTAAAATCTTGTGATATAGGACTCTCAACTGTAATGATTGAAAAAACTGTTTTCTCTGAATACTGTAAATTTCCAAATATAAAAACAAAAGAAGATTTTGTACTGTGGCTTAAAATTTTAAAAAATAAACATGTTTTTGGTGCTATTGATAAAAGCTTAACTTGTTGGCGTAATTCAAAAAATTCGTTATCTTCATCTACTTTTCAAAAATTAAAAGATGGTTTTAGAGTTTATTATATATATATGAATTATAATTTTTTCAAATCTTTATATTTGTTAATATGTTTGGGAATTAATTACTTAAAAAAATAGGATGAATTATATTTATATCGTAGCAATACCTTTAATCATATATTTTGTAAATACCTTTATAAAGTATAAGAATTTTTTACCAAGTTTATCTGGTGAAAAACACCAGTTATTTGTTGAACAAAAAAGCATTCCTTTGTCTGGTGGAGTTATAATTATAATAACTTTTCTCTTTATAGAAAAATTTAATGTAGATTTTTTTTATTTTTTTTTATTTTTTTTATTTTTAGTTGGTTTCTTTTCTGATTTAAAAATAATTAAATCACCTAGAAATAGATTTTTTTTACAATTATTCTTAATTTTTCTATTCGTAATTTTTAATAATTTTTATATTTCAAATATCAGAATTTTTTTTATTGATTCTCTTTTAGAGTATAAATTCTTTTCTTACTTCTTTGTAATTTTTTGTCTTTTAATTATAATAAATGGAACTAATTTCATCGATGGTCTAAATGGATTGGTTTTAGGATATTTCATTTCACTTTTGATAATAATTTATAATTTACAACTGTTTGCAACTTTGAATATTACTCAATTTGAAATATTGTATCTAGTAGAACTATTATTTTGCTTACTTTTGTTTAATTTTTTTAATAAGCTTTACATTGGTGATGGTGGTTCATATTTATTAGGCTTTGGTTTTGGTATCTTGTTAATTCTTATTTATGAATCAAATCCAAGTTTATCACCCTTTTTTATAGTTTTACTGCTGTGGTATCCATGCTTTGAAAATTTATTTTCTATAATAAGAAAATACAGATTTAGTACATCACCATTAAATTCAGATAACAAACATTTTCATCAATTACTTTTTTATTTTATAAAAAAAAAATTTAATTTATCCGCACTATTTGCAAATAATTTATCTAGCATATTAATAAATATTTTTAATATTGTAACACTCTCGATTGGTGCAACAGATATATTTAGTACTCAACTTCAAATATTAATTATATTTTTTAATATAATTGTCTATATTATGACTTATTTAATGCTTTTTGATTATAGATTTAAAAAACATAGCGTTTAAATTCCCATTCACTATTAAGTTATACTTATTTTTTGAAAAATAATTTGATCATAAAAAAAAGAATTTTTGATCCATCTTTAAAAGCATTGACTTTTTTTGTACCAGATATTCTTTTTCTTTCATGGGATTTGCTGGTTCCTAATTTCATATTTTGTCTTTGTGCACTAATTGGAAGCTCCACACAAAAACCAAAGTCACCTTTTTTTAGTTGAAGTTTCTTTGCTTGATTAGATTTTCCCATTACAAATGTATATAAGATGTCGGTTATAGAAAGTTTAAAAAATATTTTTCCCAATAAGGTGAATATAAAATTTCCTAAAAAGGTAACTATTGTATCATCGTCACTACCACAATCTCTTTCATATCGAGATGCAAATATAAAATCATAATTATTTAAATTACTCAAATTAAGCATATTCAAAAGTTCATTAGGATTAAATGACCCATCTGCATTAAATATGCATAAATATTCAGTATCAACAGCCTCTATGCCTTCGATTAAAGCATTACCGTATCCATTTTTTTTTTGAAAAATTAAGTCGCAATTAAAAGATTTGATAGCATCAATTGTTTCCTTGTCAGTTTCCTCAAGAATTATTTTAATTTTACATTCAAAATTCTTTAATTCATTTAGTACTGAGGGTAGTGACTCTTTTTCATTTTTTGCAGGGATAATTAATGTTAAATTTTTCATTTTTATGATAATAAAATTATTAATATAGAATGTTTACAAATTTTTATACTTATATATTTTTTTATTTTCTGATCGTAAGTTCTTCAATGGGCTATGGGTTAGCTATCAATTCTATATCAAAAAAGTTTAAGATCACAAATAACCTTGGCTATATAGGGTTAATCGGTGTTTTATTTTTAATTATTTATGCCTACGTATCGAGTATTTTTATAAGTCATGGGCAAGTTCATAATTCAATAATTCTCGTAATAGGTATAATTTTCTTTACAAAATTTTATTTTAATAATTTAATGAAAATAGGTTGGAGTTATTTTTTTCTAATATTTTTTATTTTATTGATTGCAGCATTTATTTTTAAAGCTCATGATGATTTTTTATATTATCATTTTCCATATAGTCACTATTTAACACAAAATTCGTTAATATTTGGGATGGGTAATATTGACCTCGGTTACAGAACTCCATCTTCTATTTTTTATTTAAATTCATTATTCTACTTGCCGTTTGTTAAATACTACATGTTTCACATGCCAGCAATTCTAATTATGGGTTTTTCAAACTTAACTTTATTAATTAAATTAAAAAACAATATAAATAATAATCAAATAAATTTTATTTCTTATTTTACCTTATTAGCACTTATTTTTATTAACATTTTTTTTTATAGAATAGCAGAACACGGAACTGATAGATCTGCTCAAATTTTAATTTTTTTATTATTTATAGAAATCTTTTTACTATCTAATTTTAAAGTTAATATTTCAAATCAAACATCAAAAATATATATTTTAATTGGGTTAATTATTTCATTTAAAGCATTTTATATACTCTATGGAATATTTTTTTTGGTAATATTATCTCATCTTCTAAGAAATTTTAATATTATAGAGACTTTAAAAATTTTATTTTATAATTCCTTTTTTACTTTTGTATTTATTATCTTTTCACTAGTAATTTTTAATAATTTTATTACTTCAGGGTGCATGATATATCCTGTTCAATTCACATGTTTTGAACAGCCTATTTGGGCGGTCCCATTACAAGAGGTAGTAGCAGTAAATGATTGGTATGAGCAATGGTCTAAGGGAGGTGCAGCTCCAAATTTTAGAGTTGAAAATCCCTCAGAATATATTCAATACTTTAATTGGGTTAGTAATTGGATAGATATATATTTTTTTAATAAAGTCTCTGATTTTTTATTAGGATTAACATTATTGTGTATAATTGTATATTACACATTAAGATCTAAAATAATAATTAAAGTTAAAAAAAGAAAAATACAATTAGTTTTAATAATAATTTTTCTTTTATTATTTGAATGGTTCTATAATCATCCCTCACTAAGATATGGCGGGTATTCTTTGATAGCCTCAATTTTTTTTATTTTTATATCATTATTTTTAGAAAAATTTTCTATTTCAAAAGACAATTTAATTAAAAAAACTAAATACCTTATGATAATTGCTGTCTTAGTTTTTGTATCAAGAAATATCAATAGAATACATTATGAGGTTAAAACTTACGGTTACCAACCACTTAAAATGACTTATTACAAAATTAATCCAGCTTATTTTGCCACTTCCAAAAAAATAAAAATACTCATTAAGCAATACAATGAATGTAATATTAATATTAAAAATTGTGATAAATCAAAAGGACTTATGGTAAAAAAAATATTTGGTAAATACGTATTATATATAAATAATGATTAATTATATCGCAATTTTAGTTTTAAACTTTTTTGATTATTTCTATAAAAAAAAGATATCAAATTTTTTAAAAAAAAATCAGTTAAACAATATTGATATATTTTTAGATGTTGGTGGGCACAAAGGTGAGTCCATTAAATTTTTTTTAAAAAACCTTAATATAAAAAATATTTACTCTTTTGAAGCAAGTCCACTTAATTTTGTTGAATTAAAAAAGCGGTTGCCAAGCTTAATTAAAAAATTTAATGAAACAAATATTTACATAGAAAATATTTCTCTAGGAGAAATAGAAAAAAAAGTTATTTTGAAACAGTTTAATGAGAGTTCATCCTCTACATTCAGTGATATAAATGAGAATTCAAGTTATTTCAAAAAAAAGCATAGATATATAAATAAAAAAAAACAAAATAACTTTTATCAAAATATAGAAGCTACGGTTATTCCATTATCTAAATATTTAATTGATAAAAATATTGATAATATTGATTTCTTAAAGATTGATACAGAAGGATACGAACTAAATATATTAAAAGGTTTAAAAAATAAAATCAAAAACATAAAAATAATTTTTTTTGAGCATCACTATGACAATATGATAGAAAAAAATTATACATTTGCAGATATTCACTGTTTGTTGATAAATAATAAGTTTAAAAAGATTTATAAATCAAAAATGCCATTCAGAAAAACTTTTGAATATATATATATAAATGAGCTGTTCAAAAAAAATAATTAATATTAAGAAATCAATTTATATACAAATAATTGATGAAAAATGCTTTAAAAACTGTCTTATATTAAATAATAAAATTTATTGAGAGATACTATGTTGAATAATACAATTATTGATTTAAGAAACTATTTAAGTTTATAATTAAAAAAAACATTTATAAAATAACAAACAATGAAAAAAAAAGCATTAATTTTTGGTGTTACAGGACAAGATGGATCATATCTTTCGGAAATATTAATTAGTAAGAATTATGAGGTTCATGGTGTTAAAAGAAGATCTTCATCAATCAACACAAAAAGAATAGATCATATCTATCAAGATCCCCATGACTTAAAAAGAAACTTTTTTTTACATTATGGCGATATCACAGATTCAACTTCTGTATCAAAAATCATAAAAGATATTAAACCAGATGAAATTTATAATTTAGCAGCCCAATCACATGTTGCAGTTTCTTTTGAAGTACCTGAATATACAGCTAATGCAGATGCGTTAGGAGCCTTAAGAATATTAGAAGCTATTAAATTTCATAAATTTGAAAATAAAACAAAATTTTATCAAGCAGGCACATCTGAGATGTTCGGTAAAGTTCAAACCATTCCTCAAAATGAAAAAACTCCTTTTTATCCATTAAGTCCCTACGGTGTAGCCAAAGTCTATGCGCACTGGATAACAAAAAATTATAGAGAAGCGTACAAAATTTTTGCAGCAAATGGTATATTGTTTAATCACGAAAGCCCTAGAAGAGGTGAAACATTCGTAACTAAGAAAATAGTTGTAGCTTTATGCAAAATTAAATTAGGTATGCAAAAAAAATTATACTTAGGAAATCTCTATGCGAAAAGAGATTGGGGTCATGCAAAAGACTATTGTTATGCCATGTGGAAAATTTTACAACAAAAAGAACCTGACGATTATATCATAGCAACAGGAAAACAATATTCGATAAAAGAATTTATCACCATAGCTACAAAACAATTAGATATTAAGATTAAATGGAAGGGTAAAGGTCTTAATGAAAAAGCTTACGACAAAAATAATAAATCTATAATTGAGTGTGATAAAGCTTATCTTAGACCTCTAGATGTAAATACACTATTAGGTGATCCAAGTAAGGCAAAAAAAAAACTTAAATGGAAACCAACAATTAATATTCAAACATTAGTAAAAGAGATGATTGAATTTGAATTAAAATCATTAAAAAAATAATGTTATCAAAAAATACAAAAATTTTTTTAGCTGGTCATAAAGGTATGGTTGGTTCTCACATCTACAAGGAATTAATAAATCAGGGATATAAAAATATAGTTACTGCTTCTAAAAATAAATTAAATTTATTAAATCAAAAAAATGTGGAAATATTTTTAAAAAAAGTTAAGCCGAATGTTACGATTATTGCAGCAGCAAAAGTAGGTGGGATATTAGCTAATAATAATTTTAAAGCAGAATTTATTTATGAAAATATAATGATACAAAGTAATTTAATACATTCATCTTATCTTGCAGATGTTAAAAACTTAATTTTTTTAGGTTCTAGCTGCATATATCCAAAAAATGCACCCCAACCAATGAAAGAAAAGTATTTACTCACAGGTAAACTAGAGGGAACAAACGATGCTTACTCTATAGCTAAAATTTCTGGAATCAAAATGTGTGAAGCTTATAGCACTCAATATAACTTGAATTATAAAGCTTTGATGCCTGCAAACATGTTTGGTGCAAATGATAATTATGATCTTAAGAGTTCACATTTTTTCCCTGCTTTAATAAAAAAAATTCATTATGCAAAAGTAAATAAAAAAAAAGACATTACATTGTGGGGAAATGGTCAAGCGAAGAGAGAGCTTCTCTATGTAGGTGATTTTGCCAATGCTTGTGTTTTTTTTATGGGAAAAAAAATTAAGGAAAATTTTATTAATATAGGTAGTGGTACAGAAGAAAAAATAGTTGGTTATGCAAAATTTATTATGAAAGAATTAAAAGCAAATCTTAAGATTAAATATGACCTTACCAAGCCAAATGGAATGCAACGAAAGATTTTAAATTTAAGTATCGCAAAAAAATATGGATGGAGTGCTAAAACCCCTTTAGATAAAGCATTCAATTTAGTTTATAAAAGTTTTTTATTATCTTTAGAAAAAAAAAATAATCGATGAAAGATACAGTAGTTGTTACGGGTGGTGCAGGTTTCGTTGGATCAAATTTAATAGAGTTAATTCTAAAGAAAACCAAATATAAAATAATAAGTATAGATAACTATTCTTCTGGTTTTAAAAAAAATCACATAAACAATAAAAGAGTTAAGTATATAAAATCTAATACTAAACATATATCCAAAACCTTGAGTTATGTTATAAAAAAAATTCATACGATTTTTCATTTTGGAGAATTTTCAAGAATTTATCAAAGTTTTATAAAGATGGATGAATGTATTAATTCTAACTCTATAGGCTCGCATGCAGTGTTCAACTTTTGTATGACTAATAAAATTAAGTTAATTTATTCTGCAACTTCGGCCACACTTGGCAACAATGGTAGTGATAAAAATTTATCTCCATATGCATTCACTAAAGCAAAAAATCTAGAATTATTAGAAAACTTAAAAAAATGGTTTAATTTTAAATTTGAAATTATCTATTTTTATAACGTTTATGGACCAAGACAAATAGACAAAGGTGATATGGCAACAGTTATTGGAATATTTGAAAACTGTTTTAAACAAGGAATCGCTCTACCTGTAGTAAGTCCTGGGTCACAGACACGTAGATTTACTTATATCGGTGACACTGTAATAGCTTGTTTTTTAGCTTGGAAAAAGAATAAATGTAGACATTATAGTGTCTCAAGTAAAAAAAATTATACAATTTTAAAAGTTGCTAAATTATTTGGTTCAAAAATTAAGATACTACCGACCCGAAAAGGGGAAAGATATGCTTCTGCTTTAACCAGTATGAATTTGTCTAATAAAGTCCACAAAATTTTTGGTAAAACAGAACTTACAAGCTACATAGAGAGCTTCAAAAAAAGCCTTAAAAAATAGATCATTTCATTGTTTACAATCATTTTTATTTATATATAACACCTCTGCCGGTGATTATTGCGAAGGGGTTATACCCGATCCCATTCCGAACTCGGAAGTCAAGCCCTTCAGCGCCAATGGTACTTTGTCTTAAGACACGGAAGAGTAGGACATTGCCGGCTAAAAAAACATATTATGAAAATTAAAAGCTCATTAAAATCACTTAAAAAAAGAGATCTTAACTCTAAGTTAGTTAGAAGAAGAGGTAGAGTTTACATAATAAATAAAACTAATCCTAAATTTAAAGCCAGACAGAAGTAATTTTTATGGACAATCAAAACCATAAAGATACATGGGGCAATTTTACCAAGTTTGTGTTGTGGGGTACTGTCGCGGTTATTGTTGTTTTGGTTTTAATGGCTATTTTCTTACTGTAGAGTTATTCTATGAGAATTGTTTCAGTATCAGAAAATCAATCAATTGAGAAAAGAATTGCAATAACACCTGATATGGCCAAGAAATATATAGCTCTTGGTTTTAAGGTTGTTCTATCTGAAAAATACGGTGAACATTTGGGCTTTAAAGATGATTATTACAAAGAGCTAGGTGTTGAAATTTCAAAAAAAGAATCTGAAGTTCTCAGTAATGCGGATATAATTGTGCAACTCAATTTGTTATCTGATAATAATCTTTCACTTTTAAAAGAAAATCAAATACTTGTTGGGGTATTTAATCCACATAGCAATAAAGAAAAAATAAAAAATTTATCTAGAAAAAATATTAATATTTTCTCCTTAGAAATGTTGCCCAGAATAACTAGGGCTCAATCAATGGACATACTTTCATCACAAGCTAATCTTGCTGGATATAAAGCTGTAATAGAATCATTTGCAAATTTTGAAAAAGCCATACCAATGATGATGACTGCAGCAGGAACAATTCCTGCAGCAAAAGTACTAGTAGTAGGTGCGGGTGTTGCCGGTCTACAAGCAATTGCAACTGCAAAAAGAATGGGGGCAATAGTGTTTGCAACAGATGTTAGAATGGCATCAAAAGAACAAGTTGAAAGTCTAGGTGGAAAATTTTTAACTGTAGAAGGGTCTGAAAATCTTGAAACAGAAGGTGGGTATGCAAAAGAAGCATCAGAAGAATTTAAAAAAAAACAAGAAGAACTGTTAGCAGAAACCTTAAAAAAAATTGATATTGTAATATGTACTGCTTTAATTCCAGGTAAAAAAGCACCGCTAATTATTAAAGATAATATGATAAAAAATTTGAAGTCTGGCTCTATTGTTTATGACTTAGCTGCTGTTCAAGGAGGTAATGCTGCTTTTACTGAAGTGGATAAGGTTGTGGTTAAAGATGGAGTTAAGATAATGGGTGAAACAAACATTCTAAACAAATTACCTGTTTCGGCATCTAACTTATATTCAAAAAATGTACTTAATTTTGTGTTAAATTTATATGATAAGGAAAATAAAAAATTTAATATTAATTTAGAAGATGAAATAATTAAAAAAACATTAATCAAATAGACTTATGGAAATAGACCCTTTTATATTCAGATTAAGTATATTCATATTATCAATTTTTATTGGATATTATGTTGTTTGGAGTGTTACTCCATCCCTACATACACCCCTGATGTCAGTTACAAATGCGATCTCATCGGTAATAATTGTTGGAGCTATTATTGCAGGATTAGCTGGTAATTCTGATGACACTTTTACGACCTCAAACACACTTGGTTTATTAGCAATATTACTAGCTGCTGTGAACATATTTGGTGGGTTCTTAGTGACACAAAGAATGCTTCAAATGTATAAAAAAAAAAAGAAAGATAAATAATTATGTCAGCAAATTTATCAGCAATATTTTATTTAATTTCAGGTGTGCTATTTATATTGGCATTAAGAGGTCTTTCATCACCCGAGACATCAAGACAGGGTAATTTTTTTGGAATTTTAGGTATGACGATTGCTATCTCGGTTACCTTTTTGTCAATTGGAAGTTTTTCTAGTGGACTAACTTATGTATTAATCTTTTTATTAATTGGAGGTTTAATTGGAGCGTTCATAGCCTATAAAATACCAATGACTGCTATGCCGGAATTGGTAGCAGGATTTCATAGTTTAGTAGGTTTATCAGCTGTGCTTGTTGCAATCTCAGCCTTTCTTAATCCAGAAGCTTTTAACCTTGGGTCTTCAGGAAGTATAAAGCTTGCAAGCTTAATTGAGATGTCAATTGGAGCAGCAGTGGGAGCTATAACTTTTTCAGGTTCAATTATCGCATTTTTAAAATTACAAGGAATAATGTCAGGATCACCCATAACTTTTAGGGGACAACATTTATTTAATGCTTTATTATTGATTTCAATTATTGTTTTAACTTATTTATTGTGCTCGACTCAGTCGTCTAACTATTTTTGGATATTACTAGTGGTTTCATTTCTGATAGGATTTTTACTAATTATTCCAATCGGTGGAGCAGATATGCCAGTAGTAATTTCTATGTTAAATTCTTACTCTGGATGGGCTGCAGCTGGAATTGGATTCACTCTAGAAAATACTGCATTAATTATAACAGGAGCTCTAGTAGGTTCTTCGGGTGCAATATTATCTTACATAATGTGTAAAGGTATGAACCGTTCTTTCTTTAATGTAATTTTAGGAGGATTTGGTGCTGCAGAGCAATCAACCTCTTCTCAAGGTAAAGAATATAGACCAGTAAAAAGTGGTAATGCAGAAGATGCAGCTTTTTTAATGAAAAATGCATCCTCTGTTATAATTGTTCCAGGTTATGGAATGGCAGTAGCTCAAGCACAGCATGCATTAAGAGAGATGGTAGATACACTTAAAAAAAATGATATCAAAGTTACTTATGCAATCCACCCTGTGGCTGGAAGGATGCCAGGGCATATGAATGTATTATTGGCTGAAGCCAATGTACCTTACGATGAAGTTTTTGAATTAGAGGAAATCAATAATGATTTTGCTAACGCAGATGTTGCGTTTGTAATAGGTGCAAATGATGTAACTAATCCTGCTGCAAAAAGTGATCCACAGAGCCCAATCTATGGAATGCCAGTTTTAGATGTTGAAAAGTGTAAATCGGTATTATTTGTAAAAAGAAGTTTATCGCCTGGTTATGCTGGTATTGATAACGATTTGTTCTATAAGGAAAATACTCTGATGCTATTTGCTGACGCTAAAAAGATGACAGAAGATATAACAAAAAATCTTTAGATTAATGGAAATAAATTTAAAATTGTTAAAAACTTTACAATCAATTAAAGCTTAATAAGAATAGTCAATACAAAGCATAGAATATATTTATTCTTGAAATCTTAGGGATTTTTAATAATGAACTGTTATTTCCTGAAGTATTCGAAGAAAAATACAAGTAATAAAAAAAGTTTGAATCAACAGTAAAAATTTTAGATTTAAAATTTTAAGACTAATAGAATAAAAAAATGAATTTAATTAACAAAACTAAAAATTCAAATATAATTAATATTATATGTTTTTTTACACTTTACTTAAGTCTAATTATTGGATTTCTATATAATGAAAATTTAAATTATGGTTCTTATGGAGATTGGATCAATAGCAATCTTGAGCCAACAAAAGATTTTTCTAATAATTTCCTTCATACTTTTTTAAATTTTGATCAATATGGTCATAGGCACTCTCCAGTATATGTAATTTTCTTATCTCTGTTTTTAGATTTAGGGTTTGATATTGATCAAGTGAGATTGATTCATCTACATTTATCTATTTCATTAGTTCTAATTTTTTACATGTGCTTAAAACTAAAATTTAAAGATATCAATAATAACTACCTTGTTGCGTTGTCGTTGATATTGTTTTTATCTCCCACGTTCAGATCTTTGTCAATTTGGCCTGATAGTAGACTTCCGGGATTAACTTTTTTTGTTTTGACAATTTATTTTTTTTTAAAATTTAAAAAAACAAGTCACTTTAAATATACTTGGTATACCTGTGTTGCTCTTATAATATCATCATACATAAGCCCTAATTTTTCAATCTTTTTTCCATATTTTTTCTTCTTTTTTTTAAAAAAGTTTAGATTAATTAAATTAATTCCCTTGTTAATTTTTAATTTTTTGGCTGCATTGCCGATGCTCTATTATATTTTTATCTTGGATGTGAATTTCTTAATAGCAGGACAAACTCCTGGATTAAATGGTGAATCTGTAAGTTTAAGTTTTAATTTTTCAAATAAATTAATGATAATCAGCTCCATAATTTTTTTTCATTTATCACCAATATTAATTTTGAGTAATTTTTACAAATCTTTTGTAGGTTTTTTAATAAATAAATCAATAATATTGTTTTTGTTTACCTTATGTCTGATTTATTTTTTTAACTATCAGACTATTTATACAGGTGGAGGTGTTTTTTTTATTATATCCAACATTCTATTTGATAATAATTATTTATTTTTTATAAGTGCATTTTTTTTTATTGGATTTTTAGGATACATTGCCTTTCTAAATTGGAATAATTTTTTTTTATTATCCTTACTGATTATATCCAACATGCAAAATACCATTTATCATAAATATTATGAACCTATGATAATAATTATTTTTTTTACCTTATTAAGCAATGTTGAAGCAGAAAATTTTTTAAAAAAAAAATATCTTATCTATTTTTATTTCCTAAGTATTATTTTTATTCTAATGAGAATAATAAAATTTTATTTAGTCTAATTCAAAAAAAGTTACTAGAATTTGTTGTGGGTGACGTATTTGAGCCGTCGACTTTCAGGTTATGAGCCTGAGGTATGACCCAATTTCTGTCTAAAAAAATCGTCAACCCTTAAATAAGCTAGATAAAATTCTCAATACTTTATTGGAGTGCAGTATTACTGTGATAGGGGTTGTGCTAGAATAAAATTTCAATATTTACGTCAAAAATACTTATGACTAAACAAACATTTTAAAAAAGTAACTAGCGACGATCCTGCATCTAGATACCCAATTTAAGATTTAGTAAGATTTAATTATGAATACATTAGATGGAATTATTGAACCAATATATTTTTTGATTACCTCGATATCATTTATATTATTAAGTGTAATTCAATATAAGAAATTTGGAAAAACTAGAGAAACAATTTATCTCGCAGGCTTGTCTGTTTTTTTCTTATGCAGTTATATTGCTATAGTTTTAAAAGGTTAAAACTTTAAGCTAATAACAAAAACTCTATTACCTAAATGTCAATCAATATTATAATTAAAGAGAAGTAAGAAAGTTTGTAAGGGTGTTTTGTAACTTGGTTGCTCTATTAATAACCTGTATTTAATGGTATTTATTGGAAAGTGTCTACCATTTAGTGTCTGCTCTTTTTACCAAAATTTGCTATGATGAAATTATAAAAAAATATTATTTTTTATTTTTTTAAGGCTTATCATTTGTACTTCAAGTTTTGCCGAATGGAAAAATTTTGGAAATATTAATAGAAATAAAAGAAAATAAAAAAGTAACACATGTCAACCAAATTAGATTCTCTCTATAATAAATTAAAAGACATATTTAAAATTGATAAATTTTTCTTTTTTAGAATTAAATTATTACAATTATCTAATAAAAATAAATTAAATGATTTATATGATTATGGCGAAGGTTATTTTTACCAAAGTTTAAATAAGATTAACTTGTCAGGACTAAGAAATACTAAATATCGAGTTGAACTTTTAGATTTAAAAGAAATTACTAAAAATAAAATAGTTTTAGATGTTGGATGTAACTCTGGATTTGTTCTTCTTGAGATGGAAAATAACTATAAAGCTGCAATCGGCATTGATTATAATGAAAATTTGATAAATTCAGCAAAATTAGTTAAAGAATATTTTAAAGTAGAAAATATAGATTTTATTTGTGATGATTTTTTAAAATTTGAAAATTTAAGATATCCAAAATTTGACATAATACTTTCATTAGCAAATCATTCTACTTTTGACAACGGTATAAGTGATACGAATAAATATTTTAAAAAGGTTTTTAATCTTTTAAATGAAAATGGAATTTTAATTTTTGAAAGTCACCATCCACAATATGAAAGTATTGAAAAATTTAATGATATCAAAAATCACTTATTAACTAAATATACACTTATAAAAGAAGGTATTTATGAAAATAATAATTTTTATGATAATGGTAGACGATATCTAATTCTTAAAAAAAATTAATTTTTCATAAAAATTTTATTAAATCTGCTGTAATTATTGAAAGTGAAAAGTTGTAGTTTTTTTATATAAAGAGTGAAAAGTAAAGTGAAAAGTATTTTGAATAATTAATATTGTAAAACATTACAAATTTGCACTCCTGAAGACTTCTGTTGCTCTGTGTCCTAGACCATGTTTCTATAATCTTTATTATGTAATAAAGTTGCCAAAAGTTAATCTAGAAACTTTAGAAAACTTATCGCTGAATTCTATTTAGATTCTGTGTATTATGTACGAATGGGTAAAGTAGCAAAAGACAAGTGGGATAAGGTAATTGAATATTTAACACACTCAGACCGTGATCCTCAGAAAGTATTAAACTTACTAAAAGGTTGTGACCAAGTTAAACAATCTAATTATGATATTAATAGAGCATCTTACTCATTGAATATTATTGCGATAGTTACACAAAAGCAACTTGATCCAGAAAATAAAGACAAGTCACTTACTCATATAATTAGACAATGGGTTAAATCAAAAGATTTTATACAATTTTACAATCTTATGAAAAAACAGGAAAATATTACTTGGGATAAAAGTAAACTTGAAGATTACACAAAACAATTAAAAGACCTTTGGTACAGTAAATCACAATCTAAAAACAAAGAATATTTTAAAAAAATAGACGGATTTATAAAACTTGGAGTGGGTTTTAATAAAACAACTGGTGTAAACCTTTTAGAAAAAAATAAAAAAAAAATAGAAGAATTAAGACCGAAAGCGAAAATAATTGAGAAAACTTTTGATAGAATAAAAAAGAATGAACGACAGTTCCGTACAGTCGTCTCTTAACTTCACCCTCTATCTATTAATTCCATCAAATAAATCTTATCTACTAAGGTTAAAACTGTAAGCTAATAACAACAACTTCATCACCTAGACACTTGATTTTAGATTTGTTAGTCTTGGAATATGGATCAACTAATACCTGTATTATATATGATAGGAGTCCTCTTATTGGTCCTTCCTGTTTTTTTACAGTCTAATTCAAAATTAAAACAACTATTAACTAATCTTACTATTTGGATTATCATAGTCCTTATAGTTTTAACTTTTATTTATATATTCAAGGATTAATGAAAAAACTTCTAGTGATTATTGTCAATTTTTGACTCCAAGTGCAGATATAGTGCGGACAGATTATTTTCTGAACGTTGTGTAAAACAAAAAAGTATTGATGGGATTGGTTGCGGGGGACGGATTTGAACCGCCGACCTTCAGGTTATGAGCCTGACGAGCTACCAGACTGCTCCACCCCGCGGTATATTTAAATTCTGTTCTTAAGTTTGTTTAACTTTTTCACTCTTTTAATATTTTCTTGAAGAATTCTTTTTTTCTTTTCAGAAGGCTTCTCATAAACACTCTTAAGTTTAACGACTTTAAAAAATCCATCACGCTGAAGTTTTCTTTTAAGAACTCTTAGTGCTTGTTCGATATTGTTATCTTTAACTTCTATTTTCATAAATACCTCTAAAAAAATGATTAATTATCACTATAAAATTTTGATGTCTATTAAATTTATTCATTATTTGAAACTTCTCTATTTTTTTTTGCTTTTTCTTTTTCTTTTTTCTCTCTTTTTATTCTTCTTTCTGCTTTTTCAATTGCTTCAATTAAATCTTTTTGAGAAAAAAGTCCTAAAGCAACAGGGTCTTTTGGATTTAAA
>Ga0307986_10001090_pt1 | contig 20013 bp, 13 predicted proteins | sample EllFjometageno82_FD_203170 | JGI IMG/M metagenome (GOLD analysis project Ga0307986, IMG submission 203170) | Marine microbial communities from Ellis Fjord, Antarctic Ocean - #82 | ecosystem: Environmental > Aquatic > Marine > Unclassified | place: Southern Ocean | collected 2014-10-09
GCAATTGTCGAAGACTGGCCAGGCTTAACTGAGATTCTTCCATCTAGCGGACCGTTCATCTCAAGAGATGCAATCGGCTGAACATCTACGCTAAGGTTAGACGATACTGTAAGTCCGGAATATGTGACAGAGAATTGCTGCATTAGTTGGCCCAGTTGTCCGATGTCAGCATCGGTTGAAAGCGCCCAGATTCCAACTTGACCGGATTCGACTAAGACTCCAGTGGAGGAAGTAATGATAGTTGTTAGACCTTCATTATTTGCTACATCAAGATAGTATGTTACTGGTTCTGAACCCGAGTTATTTACTCTGACTTCATAGTCAAGAGTAGTTCCAGGAGTCACTGAGATTCCACCATTTGGGACTACAATAGTAAAATCAACTAATTCATCTACTCCGATTGTAAATGAAAATGTTCCCGCTGTTAATGTTAGAGCGTCATCAATATCAGTTTCTGCACTTATTGTCAAATCACAGGAATCTGAAGCGGATGCGTTTTCTCCAACCACCAGTTGTAAACCGATATCTTTGGCCTCTCCTGAATCGAAAGCGTGAGGTCTCATGTCAAGTAATGAAGCAGTACATGGGCCCCCATTGACACTTAGTTGCATGGAATAGTTTTGCTGGCCATTACCTAAATTCGTGGCTTGAATAGTCGTATTGCTCGATGTTGCTGCGATGAAATCTTGATCTTGTGAAAGGAATGCAAAAGATACTTCGTATTCTTCAGTCACTTCAATGACAAGTAATGTTGATGAAGAGATATTGCCTTCTGTTGAAGCGATGAAGAGTCTGAACCCATAATAATCTGGCTCTGCACTGATTGGAACTTCAATCTGCAATATAGATTGCATTGAGGTCCCTGCTGCGACATTATTCAACTCATCTGTTTGCCAAAAGACATTCCAATTTGTCGGCAAATTTCCACCGAGTCCATTTGGTTGAATGGAGTTGCTACTTGTTCCGTTACCCGTGCCGTTGCCGTTGCCGGTTCCGTTTCCTGTTCCATTACCAGTTCCGTTTCCTGTTCCATTACCAGTGCCGTTGCCAGTTCCGTTGCCAGATGATCCACTTCCACAGCCAACTAATGTGTAGAGACAAAGTTGTATTGAATTAGAATTTATTACTGTTCCATTGCTTGATAATGTCCCTGTCATGGTAATATTGCCAGTAGTTAGTGGTAGCCATGTTGTTGAAAGATTTGCCATTGCTATTGTGCCATTTTGGCTATCGTTCCACGACCATAGTTGTATTCCCAAATCATTTTCTGCTACAACTTCCAAAAGATAAGATACATTTGATTCAAGCGGATTTATTTCAACACTTACATTCATCGCACCGTTGCTTAAATCATATGAAGTTCCATTCATAGGCTCGGTAAACATTAGAGTTTCATTTCCACTCGCTTCATCCCACGGCTCAATTACTGCTGTTTGATTTTGCCACCAACCGACTAAATCTGGCTCGTACTCCACATCTAGAAGGAATGTGTCCTCTACTGAACCATAATTCCATGCTGTGAAAGTGAGATTGGTATTTTCTCCCTGTTCGAAGGCGACACCACCTGGCCAACTATTTTCTAGTGTTGGCTCGTAAGATGGCGCAACAGATACGAAAACCGTAGTTGATGATGACACATTAGCATCTGGCTCGGTTACGACAATATCGAATGAGCCACTATCACTAGGAGTCCCTCCCTCACCTAGTCTAACAATAATAGTAGTATTTTTTGACCATGTAGGAAATACATTATCAACTACATCTTCGCTTGCAATAATCTCCCAAACCGAAGATAAAGTTGCTGAATTGATTGTGACATTATAGGATTCAATTGAAGTTCCATTGTTATGAATTGTAAGAGTCACATTGCTAGATTGGCCATCGCTAAGACTAACATGAGCCACATCTGTTGAGAGGTGAATCGCTTCATCTGCAGCGGCTGAAAACGCTAACGGCGTTAGACTTGCTATAAGCAATACAACAACGAGAGCCACTGCACGGGTAGATTGTGAAGACATAGGACCAAAACTAGCGGTGTGTCCATCCCACTTGAGAGGTTCGGCCCTAAGGACCGCTATAATTACTACATTTTGAGTTTCTAAACCAACTCAGGATAGTAATGCTGCGATTTTTTCTGAATCGATTACTTCCCAAGGGAATTCGCCGTTAGCCCCTGGAATCCTTCCGAAATGGCCTCCTGCTGCGCATGGAGAATAGATTGGTCTTAGCAAATTCAAATCCTTTGTAATTGCACCAGGTCTGAAATCAAAAACATTTGAAACCTTTTGAGCAATTTGTCTATCTGTTAGCGAAGAAGTTCCGAAGGTTTCAACTCTCAAACTGACAGGTTCTGCAACTCCAATAACATATGCTAATTGAATCTCACAAATATCTGCTAACCCTGCTGCAACTACGTGTTTTGCAGCCCATCTTGAGGCATATGCTGCTGAGCGGTCAACCTTTGAAGGATCTTTACCAGAGAATGCACCGCCGCCATGACGGCCCATGCCACCATAGGTATCTACAATGATTTTGCGACCTGTTAAACCTGCATCTGCATATGGACCACCTGGGTCTGCAAATCGCCCTGTCCCATTTACTACCAGATTGTAATCGCCATCGATTAATTGAGCTGGAATTGAATGCTTTACGACGTGCTCAGTGATTTGTTTACGGACATATTCTAATTCCTTTGCTTCGTCTCCATTGAATTGGTCTTTCAGATGCTTGTCATGTTGAATAGCAATAATAACGGTATGAACTCCCTTAATCTTACCATCTTCACCATATTCAACTGTCACTTGAGACTTGCCGTCAGGGCGTGCCCAAGGCAAAATCCCTTGTTCGCGTACTGCGCTGAGCCTACGGGTCAACTTTTGTGAAAGTGCAGCAGCTAGCGGGAAATAGCGACCCTTTAATTCTGGATATGGTTCTGTTTCAGTGCAGGCATATCCGAACATTAGTCCTTGGTCTCCAGCACCTTGTTGCAATCCATCCTTGTTAACGCCCTGAGCGATATTCGCCGCTTGTGTAGTAATGTGGACTTGCACATCACATAACTCATGAGATGTTGCATCCATACCAATCTCATGACTGGTATATCCAATAGAGGCTGCGGTCTTACGAGCGATCGCTTGATAATCCGGTGTATCCCCTGAAAGAGAAACCTCTCCGGCAAGAACGATTAGACTTCTGTCGTCTTTTCCTTTTACACAGGTTTCGACTGCAACCCTTGCATTTGCATCTACCCTAAGACACGCATCGACAATGGCATCAGAAATAGCATCGCATAATTTGTCTGGGTGTCCGCTAGTAACGGATTCCGAGGAGAACAGGTCGGCCAACATATACCGCTCCCCAAGCCAATCATTTATGAACAATACGCCTATTTAGCGCAAATAATATTCTTAAAGATAATATTTTCGTGATTAATTCATTCAACGAATATTCAAAATACGCTGAATCTCGCTAATTGATGAACCGATGTTTTGATGTGAGGATGACCGCCCCACAGCACCATGAGCCACTATGTACCAACCGCATATCGCACCCACACTCTAGGCGAAATTCAGAGCAAAGGCGCCGAACTTGTTGATACAGAAGTAAAGATTGCAGGTTTCATGGAAGCGAATCGCGGCAAAGGTGCAATTTGTTTTGTTGACCTAAGAGATGGAACTGGCAAAACCCAAGTATTCTTGAAACAAGATAATATCGGTGAGGAAGCACTGGATTTAGTACAGAGAATGACTCGTGAATCAACTCTTCAGTTTACAGGTATAGTTTCTGAGAAGCGCCCACCTAAGGCAAAGGAAGGAGTTCCAACTCCACCGCCAGCATACGAGGTCGTAGCAACTTCTGTCAATCTAATCGCACGTGCTGAAGCACCACTTCCATTGGGTGTAACAGATACAGTCCATGTAGCACTTGATACAAGACTTGACAATCGATTCTTAGATCTTCGCCGAACACATGTCAATGCAATGTTCCGCCTCCGTGGAAAGGTCTTGCAATATGGCCGAGACAAATTGAATAGTGAAGGATTTATTGAAACTCATACTCCGAAAATAGTGGCAACCGCTACCGAAGGTGGTACTGATTTGTTCCCTATGACCTATTTTGAGACACCAGCTTACCTAAACCAATCTCCACAATTATTCAAACAATTGTGTATGTCTGGCGGCCTTGAGCGTATTTACGAAATCGGTCCAGCATTTAGAGCAGAAAAGCATGATACATATCGTCACTTGAATGAATTTATTTCATTTGATATTGAGTGTTCTTGGGCTAACGATGAAGATGTGATGGGGATTTTGGAAAGAATGATCCATCATATTTGGCAATCAATTTCAGAGGATGAAGAATGTCTAGCTCATATTGCTACAATCAATCAATTCCGAGCAACTCAAGATGAAGAACCGATTGAATTGATAGTACCTGAACTACCATTCCCACGTGTATCATATTGTGATGCTATTAAAATTATCAAAGAGAAGGGTGGAAAGATAGAATGGGGCGATGACATCGATGCTGAAAATTCTGATTTACTAGCTGTTGATTTACCTCAATTCTATTTCCTGCCTCAGTGGCCAATGGAACTAAAACCGTTTTACATCCATCATATCGAAGGTGAAATGGGTAGCACTGAGCGCCAGTTAAGCCGAGGATTCGACTTAAACTTTGGAAGGGATGAGTTAACTTCTGGAGGTCAGCGTGAACATCGTATTGATGTTCTTATCGAGAACCTAAAGGATATGGATTTAGACCCTGAAGAATTTGAATTCTATGTTGCTGGATTCCGCCACGGCATACCACCACACGCTGGATGGGGACTTGGTGTTGAAAGAATTCTAATGAAATTGACAGGAGCAAAGAATGTTCGTGAAACTGTTCTGTTCCCCCGTGATAGAAAGCGAATTTGTCCTTGATTTCATAGCAAGTAACCGAAAACAACGGCTATCTAAAGCCCCTCGCAGTAACATGGCCTGCGATAGAATGCAATGGGGTGCGGAACCATGGCAATACGCTGATTTGTATATGCCCGATGAAGAATCGCCATACCAAAAAGGAGGTAATGTTCCATGTGTGATGCTAATTCATGGCGGTTTTTGGAAAGAGCAATACACTTCTGAATTGATGAGACCTATCGCAGAAGACCTCGCTGAAGCGGGTATCGCAGCCTGGAATATTGAGTTCAAACGCTGGAAGGAAGGCGATGAAGGCGTTTGGATGGACACTTTATCAGACGTTATGCGAGCATGGGGCCAACTTGCATTATTACCGAATATAGATGTCCAGAGGTCGATGATCATGGGTCATTCCGCTGGAGGACATCTCGCCCTATTATTGGCGGCAAAGGCTGAGCGTAAACCTTGGTTAGCCATTGCTCAGGCACCGATTGCAGACCTAATTGCAGCAGATAAAAGTGAACTCTCGGATGAGGGGAATGCTGTAAGAAAATGGATTGGATGCTCTCCTCAAGACAATCCAACTCTTTGGAATCAATTAAATCCACTCACAAACCCTGCTGATTGCCCGATTCTTCTAATTCATGGTGCAGAAGATAGTGAAGTGCCAATCAGTCAATCTGAGGCTTATGCTAAAATGATGAAACAGCGAGATGATGAAGTCAATGAATTATGGTTACCGGGAGACCACTTTTCAATTATTGATATTGCAAGTGATGATTGGCTTGTCCAACTTAATGCTATTACCGATTGGCTCTAAGTCGCTTTTGAAAATATTCTCTAAGGAAATGCCTATCATGCAATGCCGCGTGGCATGACGCATGGACCTTCTAGGCGATGATTATCCGTACTCCAGTACTGCCCTTAGTGGAAAACATGCCCTAGTGTGCGGAGCAAGCAAAGGAATTGGTGCTGCTACTGCAAAGATTCTGGCAAAGGCAGGGGCTAGTGTAACGGTCTGTGCCCGAAATACAGAGGCTTTGAATGAATTATGCATTGAACTTTCAACGCTAGGAAGTGGTTCTCATTCCTCGCTCCCGCTCGACCTTGAAAATACAGAAGCCATCAAACCTGCAGTTGAGGCCTTAATCTCTGCAAAAGGGCCGATTCACATCCTAATCAATAATGCAGCCGGTCCCAAGGGTGGACCTCTTCTTGGAGTTGAATTGGCTGATTTAGAAGGACCTTTCAAACGCCATCTTCATGCATCACACACAATGGTTCAAGCAGTAGTTGCTGGAATGGAGTCCGAGAATTACGGAAGAATTATTCAAATAATTTCTACTTCGGTAAAAGAACCAATTCCAAATCTAGGATTGTCTAATACCTTACGAGGTGCAATGGCTTCATGGTCAAAAACACTGTCAAGAGAATTACCTGCTTGTATCACAATCAACAATGTATTACCAGGATTTACAGATACGGAAAGACTTGGTTCTCTCGCAGCCTCTATTAACGAAAAAACGGGTAAGAGCGTTGAAGCGATTCAAGAAGGTTGGATGGTCCAAGTACCGATTGGACGCTTGATAGATCCTCTGGAAACTGCATCTGCAATCGCATTCCTAGCAATGCCTGCTTCTGGCGGCATACGGGGAGTCTCTTTGGCTGTAGATGGCGGAAGATTGCGTTCAATCTGATGCACGACTTCAAAAACAAGAGCGAATGAGGTGAACACATGGAAAGTTCAGTCAGTCCTGAAAGAGCCAAGATGATTCTTGATATGCTCACATCTGGTGGTGCAATGAGTGACATTAACACACCGTTAGCACTTCGATTAATACCCCTCGCAATAGAACTTGAAGATAATGAATTAGCTGAAAAATTACTTGCCCATGCTGCTGAAGTAGCCTCTAATGAAATTGAATCAGGATGGACAAAATTCGAGTCCCTTAAGCATACCAATGCCTCAGTGGACACTTTCTACCAACTGGCTGTTGAATCTGAAAAGATAACAGAAGCACAAAAATTAGCAGCAGCAGTTCTTCATCATGTATCATTATTGCAACTCGCTGGAGATCAACTTGATGAAGCAAAAGCAAGTGCAGCACGATCACTTCGTATTAGAGAAAAGATAGAGGATTCGAAAGGAATCGTATATGGTCTCGCTGTATTGGAAGCGATTGCGAAGAAACAACAGGATTCTGACACAGCAATCGCCCTAGGAACAAGAAGAGTTGAGATATTAATGCGCGATAACGATGAAGATGGGCAAATTGAAGCAATGTCGGACTTGGCTCATAGCCAAGCGACTATCGGGCATTTTGATTCAGCCCGAGATTTGTACACTGAATCATTAGAAATAGCAAAACGATTAGGAGATTTATCGGGTCAATTAGTTGCATATTGGGGATTAGCTGACCTTTGTGAAATCAATGAAGATTATGAATCTGCAATGATACATCTTTCTGATTGCTTGCACGCTTTCCTTCAACAAAATCTACCAACACCAGCTCAAGTTAGAGTTAGAATAAATGCATTGGCAGATATTCAAGCAAATCCAGTTGCTAAGAAGTAATAGTGTGATTCAACGCTAACGATTCACGTTCAACGTTTAACACAGACATTGGTCATCTCTGAAAAGAATGCCAGTGACCAACGTCCGCCCTCTCTACCGACTCCAGAATTCTTAAAACCACCAAATGGGGTACGTAAATCTCTGTGTAGCCATGTATTGACCCAGACTATTCCGCTATCGATTCGCTTGGCCAATTGTCTACCTCTTTCAGCATCTTCAGTCCAAATTGAACCTGCCAATCCGTATTCAGTACAGTTAGCCATCTCAATCGCTTCATCGTCTGTTGCGAAGGAATGAAGAGTTACAACAGGGCCAAATATCTCTTCAGTAGAAGTTCTTGACAGATGACTAAGACCTCCAATAACGGTTGGTCTGATATATGCCCCTGCTGGGTTTGGCCCTACTTGCCCAGTCATAGCACGGCTTCCACCACTGAGGACTTGTCCACCTTCTTCAATGGCCAAATCAATATATGATTCTATTTCCACTAGGTGCTCCATTGAGATAACTGAACCCATTTGTGTTGATTCGTCACTTGGATCACCTACTACCATAGCATCGACTTGTTCAACAAATTGTTTACAAAAGTCGTCGTATATTGATTGGTGAATTAGGATTCTTGAACCACACAGACAAACTTGTCCAGAATTGGTAAATGCTGCTCTAACCGCACCTGCAACCACGGTTTCAAGATTGGCATCATCAAGAATAATGGTTGCATTTTTGCCTCCTAATTCCAATGATAACTTCTTGAATAAAGGAGCCGCAGTTCTCGCAACAATTCGCCCAGTAGATGTGCCTCCGGTGAAGGAAATGCCGACGATATCTGGATGCTCAAGAATGGCTTGCCCAACCTCTGGACCTAAGCCATGAACTAGATTGAAAACTCCATCTGGAAGTTCTAACCTTTGCAATGTACGAGCCAGTAAATTGGCTGTCAGTGGCGTGATTTCAGATGGTTTTGCAATTATGCAATTACCCATAAGTAATGCCGGTGCAACCTTCCATGTTAGCAGGTATAACGGAAGATTCCAAGGGGTTATCAGTCCAACTATTCCGAGCGCTGAAGTGTCAACATAATTTGTCGCATCTGACATTTCAAACACTAGTGGTTGTTGGCTTCTTGCAAATTCTGCGAAGAAACGAAAATTGCTTATCGAACGAGTAGCATCGGTTGAGCGGGCAAGTGAAATTGGTTTACCTGTATCAAGGGATTCAGTTTGTGCTATTTCGTCCTTTATCTCCTCTAATGCATCTGCGATTTTATCTAACCAATCCGCTCTTTCAAGGATGGTTAATGCAGACCACTGTGGTAGTGCTTTCTTTGCAGATAGTACTGCTGCATCAACATCAGCCGCCGATGCTCTTGGAATCGTAGCGATATGAGTTCCATCGGCTGGATTGAAGTTATCCAACATACGCCCATCTATCGATGCAGTGAACTTACCATCGATGAAATTGTCAATTATCATTTTCAGACCTCCACATCGTATAACCAACGGTCACCATCCGGGTCCCATTCATCCCAAGTTGGAAGTGAACTCAAAATTTCTAAATATTTTTCTGGAACGATACCAGGAACGACGAATGCTTTCTGGCGGTGTAACGGATATGGATTTCTTAAATCAATTCCTAGTACCCCTAATACTGCCCTTGCAATATACCATGTTGCTTGTGAATTCCAGCCGTGAGCGATTTTGATTACAATACCGAGACCTTTCGGATAATCAGGGTGTTCAATCGCCAAACCAAGCAATCCATCTGCTCCTTCTTTGGCGATTACCTTCCCAGCCCCAGCCTTCAGTACAGTTGAATCCAAACGATTGAATCCTCCAACTAAATCTGGGTGCCTAATCATCGCTTCCCAGATCCAATCTTCATCTTTATCACGAACAAGACCTGCGTAAATTTGTGCTAATTCAGCGACTGTGTTGGAAACTGTGGGCAAGCCACAGCCGTCCTTTGCAATACGAAGTGGTTTCCAATCTTGACCTAGATATTTTCTTAATTCAGCCATATAGGCTGTGAATACTTCGTGTCCTGGAAGAGTATATCCTGCTCTATTCCATCCTTTTTTGCGGCAACCGTGCAATATCGCAGAATGCTCACCTGAACAAGTGTGAAACCAACGACGTGGCCGACGAACTTGACGCCCGAATTGGATTAGAGGTACATCTAACGGGGTTAGCATCAATGGCCATTCTGATTCATTGAGTAACGACTGAGCGGCAGCGACGTGTTCTGTATCGCCATTGTGTGAAGCAACTGCTATCGCCTTTTGTTCCCAACTACAATCCTCTAATTCTTCTGTGAATGCCTTGAGCATGAATGGCTTCATCATCGAACGTCCATAACACAGCACATTGCCTCCGAAGGAATGGATGACTTCATCGCCATGCGCCCATGCAACCGCACCGTGTATGGTAGTTTCAGAAACACCGTTTCTGCGATAATCAACAAGTGGTTCCCATGCAACTTCTCGGCCGGTTGGAATGCCCTCAATAGATTCTCCAAGGGGAGATGATGGAAACATTGCGGACCCAGGATTACCGGGTTTTACCGCAGAGTGATCATCATGACGAATCTCCATAATCGTCACTCCAACAATTTCTCGACCAATGGTACAACCTGCTCCATATAGGCTGTCATATTGCGGCAGACTCTATCACTATCGTGATTGAAGAAATCAAACCAAGCCATGACTCTATCTTGTGGGTGGAAACGCTCTACCATTTGTTTTGCGATATCTTGAGGATTGCCAATAAGCGCGTTATTTGAAGCATTTTCTACTTTAGAAGGGTCAATCGTGCCTTCTAAGGCATTCCAATACGCCCCTAGTGCAGAGTTTGCTTCTTGATGCGCTGCTTTTGTCTGTTGTTCTGCCGTAAGTCCTTGCTCTGCATTAATAAAAACGAAACTAGTTCTAGGCATATCACTACGCTTCCATTGGCCACCATCAGGGTGGTATAATTTAGACATCTTTTGGTGAGTAGCATCAATTATTTCATCCTTGGTAATAGATAGATTAAAGACCTTAACTGGAAGAATTGTGTTGACGAATTGTTGTGCCATGGGGTCATGTGTTCCAGCAACTAATTGCAATAATTCACGGCGGAAGTTTTGTGGAATGATTTTCAAATCTTCAAAGACATAACGCTTAGGAATTTCAATTTGTTCAGGAACGGCGTCAAGTCCTTCAAACTCAACTGCTGCCTCTTGGACAGCTTGCCAATCCTCATCGCTACGGAAATTGGCTCTGCTCAATATGGTCTTGTAAGTCTGAGTTGAATTGATTATATCGCCTCTTAGCAACCTCAAGAAGATATCACTTGCTTCCATGAATATTTGTCCTCTCAATGCTGGCCATGCTGCCTCTTCTACCGAATTGCGAGGAACTATGCCGTAGGGCCTTGCCATGAACTCAAAGCGTCCTGCTGCAAATCCTACGTGTAATCTACGCTTTTCATTGGCATCCATCCCGAGTAGATTCAGAGTGTTAGCAACTCTTTCTGCTTGCGCTATAGGTCCTCCAGATGCAAGTATTGAGAGAACTGCACTGCCGATTTCAATATTCTTAGTTCTTCTAAAAGAATCCATAGCCAACTGCGGGAAATCGGTGCACAATCCAACCTCTCCAATCCAATGTGGAACAACTGGTCGCGAGTTACTCTTTTGTGTTTCAGTAGAGAGGTGTGCTTGGGCTAACCAGCCGACTGCAAAGCCTAAATCATCTGCGCATTGTAATTGCTGATAGTAATTAGCGAACATCTCTTGCTCGCTAGGAACATATCCTTCAGCATTTGGAGTTTGACTGATTGAGAAGAAAATATCGTGCTCCATGGTCAGTCCCACACATAGCCAATAAGTGACCGGTCATAACAAATGTGGCAGCGCTAATTGGAAAATGATAACCGGCGATTGATTGAAAACTACTTGGCGCTTGGCAGTGTTATGTCCATTCATGGCCAAGCGAGGAAGGTTACTACAAACACCTTGCAAGAAATGAAGAGTGCGGGTGAAAAAATAACCATGCTGACAGCCTATGACTTCTCATTGGCTAAACTGGTTGACAAAGCCGGAGTTGATATTATTCTCGTAGGAGATTCAGCATCGAATGTCATGGCCGGTCATGCAACAACTGTACCAATCACATTGGACCATATGATCTACCATGCACAATGTGTTGAAAGAGCGGTAGACAGAGCATTGATAGTTGTTGATATGCCATTTGGTTCATACCAAGGTAATTCTACAGTCGCTCTAGAATCTGCAGTGCGCATTATGAAAGAATCAAATGGACATTCAGTAAAACTTGAAGGCGGTTCTGAAGTGGTTGAATCAGTAAAAAGAATTCTGACCGCAGGAATCCCAGTAATGGGTCACCTCGGACTTACGCCTCAGTCTATTTACAAATTTGGAACCTATACGGTTAGAGCAAAGGAAGATGAAGAAGCTGCTAAACTAATCTCGGATGCTAAACTGTTGGAAGATGCTGGGTGCTTTGCTATTGTCTTGGAAAAGATACCACGCGAACTAGCCAAGAAAGTCAGCGAATCTATTTCCATCCCAACCATTGGTATTGGCGCTGGACCTGATTGTGATGGCCAAGTACTTGTCCTCCATGACCTATTAGGAATAACCATGGATTTCTCACCTAGGTTCTTACGTCGTTATTTGAATCTATCAACCGATATTAACAATGCAATTACACAATATTGTGATGATGTTCGTTCTGGGGACTTCCCGAGCGAAGATGAATCATATTCTGAATGATTTATTGTCACAGATAGATGAAGGCCAGAATCGCTCCACCAAATGCTCCGATGTCGATTCCAATCGCATGCCAAAGCCCATAACGGAATGAGGGCAACTCATATTGCCACCAGGTAGTATTGATCCATACCCAAATCAATACTGAAAGATATCCTCCGCAAAACATTGCACCCCATCCTGAAACCCAAATTATTGAATAAGCAAGCCCAAGAATACCCAGACCCAAGGCATATTCTTTCAAGTCACCATCGTTATCAGGTAGTAAATATTTGTACATTAAAGGTGAAAATAATAGCGCTAAAATGAATGCACCCTGAACTGGTGAAGGATAACCATAGGCCATATAGGGAAGTACAATTGTTTGCCAAAATGCTCCAAATAACGCACCTATCAGCATTGGAGAGATAGCATGTCGAAACGATTCGGGTAGCCATCCAGCAACGGAGTTCCACTCATCCTCAGCACCGGTTGAAATCGGTTGCACATCAACTTCAGCCATATTGTTGGCGAGAAGCGATTTATCCTTGAGTCTTGGGGTTTTCAATTTGAAAATAACAGCATTGGCCGAATCCGATAAAGACCCTAACCCTTTGCGTCATGATATGGCGAAGGGGAAAATTGTCGCAGGATGCATAGCACCTCACCCCCCTCATCTGGTTTATGCTGAGAATCCAGACCAAAATGAACCGACTTCCGAAGGAGGTTGGGAACAATTGCGTTGGGGATATGAGCGACTACGTGACTCTCTTTCAGAAATCGAACATGATGTAATAGTAATTCTTTCACCACATTGGCAGACATATGTCGGAACTCATTTTTTAGGATTGGAAAACTTTCAAAGTTTGAGTGTTGACCCCGTTTTTCCAAACTTATTTAGATATCATTACGACCTAAATATTGATGTTGAATTAGCAAAGCAAATCCATGACAATGCTGAAAAGGCAGGATTAGCAGTAAAAATGATGGAAAACCCAGATTTTAGAGTCGATTATGGAACTATTACTACTGGCCATTTATTCAATCCAAAATGGGATAAACCCTTGGTGGTTATTTCATCAAACCGTTCTACTGATTATTATTCTGCTGAAGTAATGCAGGAGATGATGATCGAACTAGGAAGAATTACTAGAGAAACTATCGAAGAAAGTGGTAAGAAGGCGGTCATATTGGCAAGCAATTCTCTATCACATCGTCACTTTACCACCGAATCAGAGATTCCAGAAGACATGAGTAAAGAGCATATTGCAAGCCATGCAATGCATCTTTGGGACATGAGAATTATCGATTATATTCGTTCAGGGCAAACTCAGAGAATCCTCGATGAGATGCCCGAATTTATTGAACAAGCGATTGCAGAAAGTGATGGCGGAGGATTATCATGGCTTATTTCTGCCCTAGACACACCAGATTACCCTGCAATACTACATGGATATGGAACTATTATTGGAACTGGTAATGCGGTAGTGGAGTGGCCTTGTTACAAGCACGAGGAGGAATCGCAATGAGTGACGGTGAAATCATAGGTTCATACATTGTTCCAGTCCACCCGCACACATATTTAGTTCCCGAACAAAACCCTGGTTGGACAAAACTTAGAGAAGCATTTGATGAAGCAGCCCTTCGCATCAAAAATAGTGAGGCTGACTTGCTAATTATTTACTCAACAACTTGGCCTAGTATTATCGGTCACCAAATCCAAGCAGATCCTAATCCGGAATGGGTTATGGTTGACAATGATTTCCATGACCTTGGCTCAATACCTTATTCATTCAATATAGATTCCGAATTTGCTAATGCTTGGAACGAAGCAAATCATAAGCGTGGCCTAAAAAGTCGTACAATAAACTACTATGGATTTCCAATAGATGTTGGCTCAGTTGTTGCTCTAAAACTTTTAAATCCCGATAATGCAATTCCTGCCGTAATAGTTTCCTCTAACGTTTATGCCAATCGTTCTGAAACTTCGGTAATGGCAAAGGCATGCTTAGATGTTGTCCGTAGTACTGGGCGAAAAGCAATAGCAATTACTGCAATGTCACTTTCTAATAGAATGTTTACCGAACAGATAGACCCCGCTGATGATAAAATTCATTCTTTGAAAGATGATGAGTGGAATTGTAAGATTCTTGAATTAATGGAAAAGGGACGGCTTGAAGATGTAGGCCAATTATCACGCACCATTCAAAAGCAAATTCGCGTCCGAAAAGTCGTAGCATTCAAGCCAATGTGGTGGCTTTCGGCTATCAACGACAATAGAAATGATTTGACTGGAGAAGTACTAGCCTATGAAGCGATTCATGGCGCTGGTGCAGCGGTAATACACCTAGACCCTGCTTCATGTGGAACGGGAGATAAGGAATATGACGAAGACGATGTAGAATATTTCTATGGCGACCGCAGTGTGCTTGATTCTAACGATTCGGAGGCCATAACTATCGACGAGGAAGTTGAAACAATTCAACAAACCTCAACCACAACCACAACTGCTGAAGAAAATGGTCCTGCTTTATGGGAGCCAACAACAGCAGATGGTTCAGTCAATACAGATTCTGCTCCAAAGCCAGTAGGTGCATATCCGCATGCTCGACGCGTTGGGGATTTGCTATACCTTTCTGGAGTCGGTCCACGCCAAGCGCTGACAAACTCAATCCCGGGTGGTCCAATACATGACCAAAATGGAGAACCTCTTGACTATGATATCAAAGCCCAAACTCAAGCTGTAATAGATAATATCGCATTGATTTTAGAAGAAGCGGGCTCATCCCTAGACCAAGTTATTGATGTTACAACATTCTTAGTCGATATGAAAAGAGATTTCCAAGGCTACAATGAAGTGTGGGCAGAAACACTAGGAAAAATAGGACCTACTAGAACGACATTAGCAATTAGAGCATTACCTACCCCTATTGCTGTTGAAATGAAAGTTATCGCACAATTTTTAGACTGAGAGCGTAATGCTCACGAGACTCTATTCCAAGTACCATCATCAGCAACATCCCAGTACTGTACTTCTTCGCTGACATCTACATACCAACCAGTTGAACCTTGTTCAGTACCTGGTGCTGCTTGCATTACTCCGTGCTCTGTAGCCGCTGCTGCTAGTTCAGTTCTCATGGCTTTGTCAATCCAGTCACCATTAGTTTGTTGATCACTTGTAGATTCATATTCCTCTGCCCCGTTCACTTCTGGTAATTCTTTTTCTTCGATTTCCTGCGATGATGAACTTTCAGATTCGTCTTCGTCTTCTTCATAATCAAATGCGTCTTCGACCCATTCATCTTCAGGGGCTTGATTGGCTTTGCGAATTAGAACGACAAGTGTAATCAAAACAAGAGAAAGAAGGAATGCACCCAATCCCATTGCTGTATTGGTGGAACCAACTGCTCCACCAAGTAGTACCGATTCAACATCAAAGAAACTTTGAGCAATTATTCCATCCCACAAAATTGTACAGGAACGGTCGTTTCCAGCAGAAGTTATCTCCACTTCCCATGTATCCGTTGTCACATGTGATGTTGGTCCTGCTGTACAAGTGATAGTCGTATTTTCTGCATTGATTTCGACTACATTTCCATATGAATCAATACCATTTGCTCTTAGAAGAAATACATCGCCTTGAGATAATGCCTCACTATCAAGTTCTGCCACGATACGAACTGCTTTACCGGGTAATACTGTCAATGAAATCTCTCGGCTGGCATCTCCTTCTTCAATTGTTAATGTGTATATTCCTGCAGTTTTCCCAGTAAATGTCCAATAACCGATTCCTGCTGATGAAGCCTCCAAAACCCCGATTGAAATCGGTAAGTCGTTGGTTAATACATCGCTCGGCGCTGTATTGCCGTGAATATCAACCACCTCAACGAATATGTCCGTTTCCTCACCTGCAATGGCTGTAAAACCACTGTCCTTATCAGTAATCAAATGCTGTGCTGAACCTGCAACAACCGTCAATCTTATCGTTGCAAAAATACCATCTGCATTAGCTCTTATTTCATGACCACCGACTGTTGAAGAAGAAAAATATCCTTGCGACAAAATAAGATTCAATGTTGAATCTATATCATCGATAGTCCAATTCACATTTACTCCAATGATTTCATTTCCATAAGCATCAGCAAATTGTGGCTCTAGCAATAGGGGAGTATCTGCAGGTAATATCATTGAGTTTCCATTTAGGTAAATAAAGGAAAGACGGCCATGAGTTACTTCGATTTGATTGGCCACATTATATCTTGAATCTGTAGAATTGTCAAACCAAGTACCTTCAAACCTCCACGTTGAAACTTTTTGTGGATTGAATACTGCATGGTCCGACTCAATCTGAGTCAAAGAAGCATTACCCGTGGACAGAGAAATATCCCCATCTACAGGCCAATGGTTTCCAGAGCGGTCAAATGCTTCAAACAATACAACACATTGGTCTCCTGCTGTCAAATGAGTTTTACTAAAGGATAGTGTAGCGTCTATTGCATTGCCATGTACTACATTGACCTCTAGACTAGAAAGAACATCTTCATCGATAACTTGCAGGGTTACTTGCCCTGTTGAACTGGGAGTCCACCAAACCTTTTCATCCTCATAATGGAGTCCTCCACTTGAAATCGACCAATTGGATAAAGGAGGAACTACATAGCCAGAATATCCATTATTGTCAGTTCTAATCGTTGCAACTTCGTATGCAGTACCGGCAGCATACGAGTCCAACTCTTCCATAAGAACCAATTGTGAAATCATGGCATTTGCTGGTACAACATATATGCTACCATTACCAAATATAGCGCCTGCTGAAATTGAAATATTCCAAAGTCCTGGCGTTGATGCTTGATAATATCCTTGACTATTTATCGAACCATTTTCTGCATACCACGAAACTGAACCAGCGTTTGAAAGATTCATTGTAAAACCATTAGCGTCAACTAACTTTGGCTCTAGTAAAACAGATTGACCAGAGCGAATCTGAACCCCTTCAGGGAATATAAATTCAAATGGATTTCCCGGAAGTACTTCGACAATAACATTAGTTTCCATTTGATTAAGTCGCACTCTCAGATTCGCATCTCCGAGGTTTTCAGCAATCCATTGAGGATTCCCCTGTCCAATATAATCTCCATCAACGGTCCAAACTACATCAGTACTAACTTTTTCATTACCTCTTGAATCTACTTCGTTAGCACTTAATGTATAAGGTTGTAAAACCTGAGGCGAAAGTGTCGTAATCCGTAATGTATTTGCTTGACCAGATGTAACTGTGATGTTATATGTTGAATTCAGTAAAATGTGATCAGCGCGGATTTCAATCAATCCTGCAGTCCAGGGGAAAAATAAACCATTACTATCAATAGTTCCATTGCTACAACTCCAAGTAATTTCTCCTTGTGCAATATTATTTACAGAATCATACAATACTGCTTCAAAAACAATAACTTCATCAGCGGTCATAGAATATTGTGGTGACGTCACTTCAATTCTAGCAGGAGGTCCCGCTAACATTGTAACATCATCATCTAATGATTCAACTGTCATCGGCTGAAATGCTTGGGTTAACAGGATGGTTAGAATCAAGGCAAATAGATATTTTTTACTATTTGTATCGCCTATCATAGAATCACCTGTTGACTAAGTAATTTGATGTTCAGTCTTCCCATTGGGCCCAATCTGCTTCACCTTGTTGGCGGTACCACCAAGTTCCAGCATCATCTTCCCACCATTCAGTCCCCTCATCATCGATGCGGTAACTTTCATCTTGGCTGTAATCAGTTTCTTCTGCTTCCGGTTCCGGTTCTGGTGCCGGTCCAGAAGGGCCGGCTGCGGGTGCTGGTCCAGAGGGACCGGTTGCGGGTGCTGGTCCTGAAGGACCGGCTGCACCACCACGAGTTGGTTTTCTTCTCTCTGCAGTTGGTTCATCAGCATCCTCTTCTTCATCTTCGTCCTCGTCCCAGTCATCATCATTTCCAGATAAGACAATTCTCAATACTATCAATAGAACAATACCAATTGCTGCTACCAAAAATGCTCCGAAGTAATACAAAACACCACCTGCTTCAAAGAATCCTTCAAGAGTTCCTGTCACAGTAAAGGTTTGTTCTTCGCTTACCTGTCCAGACTTCACAGTGATTGTTTGACTACCTTCATCTAGAGTGATAACTCTCCAAACACCATCTCCTTGGTTGAGTATCTCAGCTCTTCCAGTTGAATCTACAAGTGTACTCGGCGGTACAGGTATTTTATTCCAAAACTCATCAAATGCAGTTACATTAACTGTGAACTCTCCAAGTTGATCAACTGAATCGCTTGAAAGTTCAACCTTTAGATGCGCCACGATCCTTTTAGCACTAACCGCTAACTGTATTTCGTTGTTAACTGTTGAAGAGCTGCTGTATGTTAGGATATGAGGCCCTTCTATTCTTGCTTGATAGGTATAGATTCCTTCTTCACTTGTAGAATTAATATCATGGGCGACCTCATTATTTTCTTGCCACTCAACATTTTGAGGGAATGTGTTTCCATCGCTATCTTCTCCAGTAATTTCGATTGTGATTACATATCCTGCTGTCGCAGTATTTGCATCTTCATTAGCAGAAAGAATTACGGCGCGTCCATGATGAACTACAACATCTACTGAATCACTAATTTCATATCCAGATTGGCTAATATTGAATGCCTTTATTGTAAAGTTCCCAGTAATGCTGGCTTGCCATCTCATCCCGTTTGCAACTAATATATCGGTAATATCTGTCACTTCACCACTAGATTCTTCGATTAGTAACCATCTCAAAATGGTCGAATCAATCGTGTTTTGGTCCAAATCAGAAAGTTCCGTAGACAACTCAATCCAATCATCTGAAGTTATGTCATAATTACTCGATACATCGTCTTCACTGCTAATTGAACTCAAATCAACATTGGTTAGAACACCATGCGACACCATCACGTATATTGAAATTGTATGAATCATATTACCATCATCATATGTTGCAGTGATGGTATATTGGGATGCTGATGCATGATATGGAATGAAAGTAGTTTGATCACTCGTCAATTGCTCCAAAGTACTTTGCTCATTCCAAAGTTGATGAGAAATTGACCAATTAGCGGTAATAGTCCATCGGTTATCCTTCATATCAATTGCCTTAACCTTAACAGATAATGTGTCATCCGCAGTTAGTAACATATTTTGCCAACTAGAATCTTCAGAATCAACAATCAATACCAAACTAGTAATCGCACCTTCAGCAACAGTAATCGTTACTTCGGCAGTAATAGATTCATACTTCGCTTGTAACAACTTAGAACCTCTTGACACTGGGCTCCAAGTTGCAGTTTGACCTATACTTAAGTTACCATCAGCCATCTTTGTCCAATTTTCTATTGGCAATGTTACTGTCAGCCGATTTCCTCGCACATCTATTCTCGTTGTGTTAATGTATACGATTTCATCTGCAGTAATTGATGTTGAGGATACTGCGAGTTCAAGACTCTGCATCTCACCATGTCCTACTGTAATTTCTATCTGGGCGAATGCGCCTGAAATCGATGTTAGAGAAAGATTCCATGTACCGAAGTGATCTGGGAAGTATTGCCCATTCAATTCACTGTAATTACCATTAGTTGTACTCCAAGTTAGCAACCCTGCTTCAGAAATATTTAGTAAATTACCATACTGGTCGTAAAGAAGATGAGTTATGTCACACCATTCACCTGCTGGAACAGTTCCTTCACAACCTGTCAATTCAAAATATGCAGGTGTACCTGTGCCTA
>Ga0307986_10001091_pt1 | contig 20008 bp, 18 predicted proteins | sample EllFjometageno82_FD_203170 | JGI IMG/M metagenome (GOLD analysis project Ga0307986, IMG submission 203170) | Marine microbial communities from Ellis Fjord, Antarctic Ocean - #82 | ecosystem: Environmental > Aquatic > Marine > Unclassified | place: Southern Ocean | collected 2014-10-09
CTAATTGCCCTGTGGCTGAAAGTTTACCTAATAGCGTTAAAGATAACGTACTAAAAGTTGATGGTGTTTCAGATGTTGATTTAAATCTTGTCTGGGATCCACCTTGGGATAAAGATAAAATGTCAGAGGCGGCAAAATTAGAATTGAATTTATGACACAAGTAATTAAATTAAGTGACAACGCTGCAAATAGAATTAAAGAAATTATGTCTAGTGCTGACAACTCTACTATTGGCGTTAGAGTGGGAGTCGAATCCGGCGGTTGCGCAGGCATGTCTTATATTATGGAGTATGCAAAAGATATAAAACCTAACGAAGAAGTAATTGAAGACAAAGGTGTTAAAGTTTTAATAGACCCGAATGCTGTTATGTATCTTTTGGGTACAGAAATGGATTATAAAAAAGAAAAATTTTCTTCCCAATTTGTATTCAAAAACCCCAATGAAACCGAGCGTTGTGGTTGTGGAGAATCTTTTAAAGTCTAATTTTTTTTAAGCCCATTTTTAACAATAGACAAAAACAATTCTTTCTATTGACTGTAATACATCTCAAATTCAATTGGATGAGGAGCATGTTCGAACTTATAAATTTCTTGAAATTTTAAATCAATATATGCGTCTATCTGGTCGTCTGTAAAAACTCCGCCTTGTGTCAAAAAAGCTCTATCTCTATCAAGATTTTCCATTGCTTCTCTTAAAGAGCCGCAAACTGTTGGAATTTTTTTAACTTCAGATTCACTTAAGGCATAGAGATCTTTGTCAAATGACTTGCCTGGATCTATTTTATTTTTAATTCCATCAATTCCAGCCATCAGCATGGAGGCAAAAGTTAAATAAGGATTACCAGCAGCATCCGGAAATCTTATCTCACATCTTGCAGCTTTTTTGTTCATGATAACAGGTATTCTACATGAAGCAGATCTGTTTCTAGCTGAGTAAGCTAAAATTACAGGAGCTTCAAAACCAGGTATTAGTCTTTTATAACTATTAGTTGTTGAATTTGCGAAAGCATTAATTGCTTTAGCATGCTTAAGAATTCCTCCAATATAATAAAGTGCTTGTTGTGATAACCCTGCATATTTATCTCCCATAAACATAGGAGTGTCACCTTTCCAGATTGATTGGTGAACGTGCATTCCTGAACCATTGTCACCTTTTACTGGTTTAGGCATAAATGTTGAGGTTTTCCCAAACGAATGCGAAACCATTTGTACGGCGTATTTGTAAAGCTGAACGTTATCAGCCATATCAGTTAATTTACCAAAATACATACCAAGCTCATGTTGGCCAGGCGCTACTTCATGGTGATGTTTTTCAACTTTAACACCCATGTCTTTAAGAGCTTTTAACATCTCAGCCCTCATATCTTGAGCGCTGTCTACTGGTGGCACAGGAAAATACCCACCTTTAACACCAGGTCTGTGTCCCATGTTTCCATTTTCATATTTTTTACCAGTATTATAAGGACCTTCAGTGCTATCAATCATGAAGCTAGATTCGTTCATGTCATTTTTAAATCGAACATCATCAAATGTAAAAAATTCTGGTTCAGGACCAAAGTAAGCCTTGTCACCAATTCCAGATTTAACTAAATATGCCTCAGCTTTTTTTGCAGTTCCTCTAGGATCCCTCTCGTAAGGATCTTTTTTAACTGCATCTAAAATATCGCAAAATATGTTTAAAGTATTATGAGAATTAAAAGGATCTATAATTAGTCTTTCCAGGTCAGGTTTTAAAATCATGTCTGACTCATTAATAGCTTTCCATCCGGAAATAGATGAGCCATCAAAAAATACTCCTTTTTCTAACATTTCATCGTCCACTATTGTGGCATCCATTGTTAAGTGTTGTAGCTTCCCCCTTGGGTCGGTAAATCTTAAATCTACAAACTCAATTTCTTTATCTTTCATTAATTTGAAAGTGTCTTTTGCGCTCATTAATAAATCCTTTGTAATTTTATATTAAATTGTATTAAACATATCAGAAGATGCAATTTCAATAATATAATATAAAGCAATAACAGTTATGCATTTATCACATATGTACAATCTAGAATTGAAATGAAAGAAGCAAAAGCGACAGATATCTTTTTATTAATACTTTTAGGTGCAATATGGGGATCATCTTTTTTTAATATAAAAATAGCAACATATTCTTACGAACCCTATACATTAGCTTTAGTAAGGGTGATTTTAGCAACAGTTACCATGCTAGCTGTTTCATTTCTTTATAGAATTAAAATTTATGCTTTTTCCAAAAATTGGAAAATTTACGCATTGGTAGGCATCTGCAATATTACCATTCCTTTTTCGTTAATAGCTATAGGAACCAATAAAGTCGATAGTTATTTAGCAGCTATGTTAATGAGCACAACACCAATGACCGGATCAATCTTAGCACATTTTTTTATCAAGGATGAAAAAGTAACATTTTTAAAATCATTAGGCATCATCTTAGGGTTTACTGGAATTCTACTTTTATTTTTTGATAAATTAATAATTAATGAAAGTAATTATTTGTTTGTATTAGTGATTTTACTTGGCTCAACTTTTTATTCAATTTCTGGAATTCTTATTTTAAAAAAATTAAAAAGATTTGAAAATTTAGATGTGACTACTTCAACATTGATTTGGTCGGTGATAACTTTACTCCCACTATCTTTTATGTTTGAAAACCCATTTGAATCTACCCCCACACTTGAATCCACACTATCACTGATTTATCTAGGAGTGGTTGCAACAGGTTTTGCGTGGTGGCTAAGGTTTAGAATACTTGCAAAAAATGGAATTGTATTTCAAACGCAAGTAGCTTATTTAATACCTATATTTGGTGTCATATTTGGAGCATTAATTTTAGACGAGCAAATCACCTGGAAAGTTTTAGCTTCCCTTGTAATAATAATTTCGGGAATTTACATAGTAAAAAAATATAATAAATGATGTTATCTGAATTCAATTTAAGTTTTTTTATTATTTTTTCTTTAGTAAGTTTTTTTTTAACTTTTTTAATTGTAAAATATTCAAAACATTTTTTTTTTGGAATACTTCTTGATGAAGATTTTTTAAAACCACAGGCATTTCATAAAAAACCTGTAGCCAGATCAGGTGGACTTGCAATTTTACTTTTATTTTTTTTGTTTATTGTATTTTACTTTTTTATATTTGATATATTTTTAAATGACTACTTGACAGTCTCGCTTCTATTATTCACCTTAGGTTTTCTAGATGATTTAAAAATAAAAATTAAGCCAAATATTCGTTTAGCTTTAATGCTTATATTATTAGTATTTTGTATGAATATTTTTTCAATTCAAATAACTAGATCAGGTTTAGAATTTTTAGATCTATGGTTGGAAAATAATATATTCCAAATATGCTTTGTACTTTTATGTTTTTTATTCATAATAAATGGAGCTAATTTAGTCGATGGTTTTAATGGGCTTTTAGGCATTCATTTTTTATTAATAAACTCTATCTTTCTTGTAATAAATTTATTTGGTCAAAACGTAAGTCTTTCAATTATTTTATCTGCGCAAATTATAACTGTATTGTCATTCTTATTATTTAATTTTCCAAAAGCTAAAATTTTTCTAGGCGACGGCGGTTCTTACTTGCTGGGGTCTTTAATCGTATTAAACACTATAAAAACTTATGAGTTAAATACTGATATTTCACCTTTTTTCTTTGCTGGAGTTCTTTTCTATCTGTTTTATGAAGTTTTGTTTTCTTTTATTAGAAAAGTAAAACTAAAAAAATCCCCATTAAAACCTGATAAATATCACTTACACATGATGTTGTATAATTGGCTTTTAAATGTAAAAAAAATAAAAAACTCTAATTATTTAACTTCTGTAATTATTAATTTTTGCTATTTATTTTTACAAATACCGCTTTTTTATTTTCAAAATAATGGCTTAATTTCAAGATACTGGTTTTTCTCATCAATTACTATTTATACCATTATATACTTTAGACTTTATAGTTTCTCTAAAAAGTAAATTGCTATATAAGCTGATCACTTATAATAAAAAATTGTGGGCAAGTGGCGGAATTGGTATACGCGCTAGTCTTAGGAACTAGTACCGCAAGGTTTAAGAGTTCGAGTCTCTTCTTGCCCACCAAAAAGTTTTTATGAAAATAGAAGTACAAAAAAAAAAAGGTTTAACTACAGTTTTATCAATAATTATTGATAAAAAAATAATACAAGAAGAACTGGATAAAAAACTATTAAAACTACAAACAGAGGTGAATCTTAAAGGATTTAGACCCGGTAAAGTTCCTCCTGCTGTAATCAAAAGTCAGTTTGGTAAAGCCATTTACGGTGAGGTGATTGATAAAATTTTACACGAAAGCTCAAATAAAGCGTTACAAGAAAAAAAAATAAATGCCGCCGGTCAACCAAAAATAGATTTAAAGACATTTGGAGAAGGTAAAGATCTTAATTATACAATAGAAGTTGATTCTTTACCTGAAGTGAATCTCGCGAGTTTCGAAAAGTATACCGCTAATGACTATTTGTTAAACATTGAAAATAAATTGGTAGATGAAAAAATTAAAGAGGTAGCTAAAAATAACAAAACTTTTTCCGATAAAAATGAAAAATCAGAAAAAGGTGATTTAGTAATATTTGATTACAATGCATCAGTTAGTGGAGAAAAATTCGAAGGTAGTGAAGGGAAAAACACAAGGTTAGTTGTTGGCGATGATCTTTTCTTCAAAGGGTTTGACAAAGAATTAATTGGAGTCAAAAAAGAAGAAAATAAAACCATAGAAGTAAATTTGCCAGAAAATTATCCAAAAAAAGAACTTGCCAATAAAAAAGCTAAATTTGAGTGTAAAATTATAAACGTTCAAAAACCCAATGAAACAAAAATAGATGATACTTTTGCAAAAAACATGGGAGCGAAAGATTTAGCTGATCTCCGTTTGTTAATAGAAAAACAAATATCTACACAATATAAGCAATCGCTCGATTCAATTACAAAAAAAGAAATCTTAGATCAGATAGACAAACTTCACAAACTTGAATTACCTAAAAACCTCGTTGACCAAGAAGTTCACTTAATGACACATAAACTTAAAGAGGAAGAAATAGAAAAGCATAAACTCAAAAATTTAAAAATAGCAGAGTCAAGAATAAAATTAGGTTTAGTCTTGAATGAATATGGAAAAAAAAATAATCTAAAAGTATTAGACGAAGAAGTTAAAGCAGAAATTCAAAAACAAATTAAAGGAATGCCAGGTCAAGAAAAAATGGTTTTAGATTACTATGAAAAAAACCCATCTGCAGCACAAAATTTAAAAGGTGCTTTATATGAAGAAAAAATTTTAACTTTGTTTAAATCTAAAATAAATTTAAAAAAAAATAATATTACAATTATTGAAGCGGAAAAAATAATTTCTGATTACAATAAATTGTCACAAGGTTCTTCTGTACAAGATCACAACAACGAGACTAAAGACAATAAAAAAAAAAAAGTTAGTAAAATCTCCTCCAATATTAATAAAAAATTAAAAAAAGTTAGCAAAAAGTAACCTTTGGTTATATAAATTCATAAATGAGTCGTATTGAAGAACAAATGAACAATCTTATTCCAATGGTTGTTGAGCAAACTAGTAAGGGAGAGAGATCTTATGACATTTACTCCAGGTTATTAAAAGAAAGAATAGTTTTTTTAGTTGGTCCGGTAAATGACAATGTCGCTTCTTTAGTAACAGCTCAACTATTATTCTTAGAATCGGAAGATCCAAAAAAAGAAATATATTTTTACATCAACAGTCCGGGTGGACTAGTAACAGCAGGATTAGGAATTTACGATACAATGCAGTATATAAACTCACCTGTGTCTACTTTATGCATTGGCCAAGCATCATCAATGGGTTCATTTCTCTTAGCTGCAGGTGAAAAAGGAAAAAGGTTTTCGCTTCCTAATTCAAGAATTATGGTGCATCAACCGTCAGCTGGTTTTCAGGGGCAAGCAACCGATATACAAATACACGCAAAAGAGATTTTGTTATTAAAAGAAAGATTAAATAAAATTTACGCCAAACATACTGGAAAATCAGCCGAGGAAATTTCATCTGCCTTAGAAAGAGACAACTTTATGACTGCCGAGGAAGCAAAAAAATTTGGCTTAATAGACTCCGTAGTGGAAAAAAGAAAGTAGTACACAACATCTAGCCTTCAGTTCAACTTACGCTTGCTAACAAGATTCACCTAATTTACAAATAACATATTGATTCGTTATGTCAGAAAAAAATAATAAAAATATTCTCTATTGCTCTTTCTGTGGCAAAAGCCAACACGAAGTCAGAAAACTAATTGCAGGTCCTACTGTTTTTATCTGTGATGAGTGTGTTGAGCTCTGTATGGATATTATTAAAGAGGAAAACAAGAGCTCATCAATTAAACATCAAGATGGAGTTCCCACACCAAAAGAAATCTGTACAGCTTTAGATGAATATGTAATTGGTCAAAAATTTGCAAAAGAAGTTTTGTCAGTTGCTGTTCACAACCATTACAAAAGATTAAATCACGATAATAAAAATAATAAAGAAGTTGAGCTTTCTAAATCAAATATTCTTTTAGTTGGGCCAACGGGTTGTGGAAAAACTCTTTTAGCTCAAACACTGGCAAGAGTTTTAGATGTCCCATTTACTATGGCTGACGCAACAACATTAACAGAAGCAGGCTATGTTGGAGAGGATGTGGAAAATATTATTCTAAAATTATTACAAGCAGCAGATTATAATGTTGAGAAAACACAAAGAGGAATAGTTTATATAGATGAAGTAGATAAAATTAGTAGAAAATCCGAGAATCCTTCTATCACTAGAGATGTTTCAGGTGAAGGAGTTCAACAGGCTCTCTTAAAAATTATGGAGGGAACTGTAGCCAGTGTCCCCCCGCAAGGTGGCAGAAAACATCCTCAGCAAGAATTTTTGCAAGTTGATACAACTAATATACTTTTTATATGCGGAGGAGCTTTCGCTGGCCTGGATAAAATAATTGGGATGAGAGGAAAGGGAACGTCTATAGGATTTGGTGCAAAAGTTAACAGCAAAGAAGAAAAAAAATTATCTGAGACTTTAAAAAACTTAGAACCTGAAGATTTAATTAAATATGGTTTAATTCCAGAGTTTATTGGAAGAATGCCGATTATTGCAACTTTAGATGATTTAGATGAAAAGTCTCTAATAAAAATTTTAAAAGAACCAAAAAATGCTTTAACAAAACAATATCAAAAATTATTTGAATATGAAAATGTTCAATTGGAATTCAAAGAAGATGCTTTGAATGAAATAGCAAAAAAAGCTATCAATAAAAAAACTGGAGCTAGAGGTTTAAGGTCAATTTTAGAAAGTCTTTTACTAAAAACAATGTTTCAACTCCCTGAATTAGAAAACGTTCTTAAAGTTACCGTTGATAAATCTGCAGTTAATGGTGCCACAGATCCAATTGTCACATATGGCAAAAAACAATCAACATCTGTAGCTTAATCTTCAATAACATCCTTGATATTAGGATATTAAGTACCATATAATTATCTTATGAAATCAATAAATTCAAAACCACTTTTACCTTTGAGAGACATTGTTGTCTTTCCTTCTATGGTTGTCCCACTTTTTGTAGGAAGAGAAAAATCTATTAAAGCTCTTCAAGAGGTAATGAAAACGGATAAATCGATTGTACTAGTCTCGCAAAAAAATTCTGAAATCGATGAACCAGAAAACAAAGATATTTATAGTTATGGTTGTTTGAGTAAAGTTTTACAACTACTTAAGCTACCAGACGGTACAGTCAAAGTTTTAGTAGAAGGACAAAAAAGAGTAAAAATTCATGAGACTACTAAAGAAGAAACAAATTTTTTAAGTTGTAGTATTGAAATCATAGAAGACCTCAATAAAACAAAAGAGTCAGAACTTTTTGCGTTAAGTCTAGTTAAAAAATTTGAAAAACTTTTAATTTTAAACAAAAGAGATCTATCAGATTCTATAAACAGTATAAAAAAACTTAAAGACCCGAGTCAAATAGCAGACAATATTGCCTCAAATTTAAATCTACAAATCTTTGAAAAACAAGAACTGTTAGAAATTATTGATTTAAGAAAAAGATTAGAAAAAGTTAATGAATTGGTTGAAAAAGAAACAAGTGTAATTTCTGTTGAAAAGAAAATTAGAGGTAGAGTTAAAAACCAAATGGAAAAAACACAAAGAGAATATTATTTAAACGAACAATTAAAAGCTATTCAAAAAGAATTAGGCGAAATAGATGAAGGTAAAGACGAAATTGCAGGTATAAATAAAGCAATACTAAAAGCTAAGATGCCAAAGTTAGCTCAAGAAAAATGTATGGCAGAACTAAAAAAACTAAAATCTATGAGCCCAATGTCTGCCGAGGCCACAGTTGTTAGAAATTATCTAGATTGGATGACTGAGCTACCTTGGTCAAATAAAAGTAAGATAAATAATGATTTAAAAAATGCACAGCAAATCTTAGATGAAGACCATTACGGATTAGAAAAAGTTAAAGAAAGAATTATTGAATTTTTAGCGGTTCAAAAGAGAATTCAAAAACTAAAAGGACCTATTCTTTGCTTGGTTGGACCTCCTGGCGTTGGTAAAACTTCTTTAGGTAAATCTATAGCTAAAGCAACTGGTAGAAAATTTATTAGAATATCTTTAGGTGGCATTAGAGACGAAGCGGAAATAAGAGGACACAGAAGAACTTATATCGGTTCTTTACCAGGGAAAATCATTCAAATGATGAAAAAAGCTGGAACTAAAAATCCATTATTTTTATTAGATGAAATAGATAAAGTAGGAAATGATTATAGGGGCGACCCATCATCAGCACTACTTGAAGCCCTAGACCCCGAACAAAATAAAGAATTTAACGATCACTATCTGGAAGTTGATTATGATCTTTCAGATGTAATGTTTGTTACAACAGCAAATACCTTGAATATTCTGCCACCGCTTCTTGATCGTATGGAGGTTATCAGAATACCTGGATATACAGAAGATGAAAAAGTTAACATTTCACAAAAATATTTAATTCCTAAACAAAGTGAAAATAATGGATTGAAAAACGAAGAGTGGAAAATTGATGAAAGCATTAATAGAAAAATTATAAGACATTACACTAGAGAGTCTGGTGTTAGAAACCTAGAAAGAGAAATATCAAAAATAGCTAGAAAAACTGTAAAAAAAATTGATGGAAGTGAGAAGGTTAATAACCCTCTAACAGATGAAGACTTGCCAAATTATTTAGGTGTAGAAAAATTTAACTATGGTGAAATCGAAGAACAAAATAGAATAGGTGTCGTAACAGGATTAGCGTGGACAGAAGTGGGTGGAGAAATACTGAAAATCGAAACTGTGATAATGCCAGGTAAAGGTAAAATGGAAATAACAGGGCAACTTGGCAGCGTAATGCAAGAGTCTATTAAAGCTGCAAAGTCATACATTAGATCTAAATCGTTAGATTACGGAATTATACCACCAATATTTGACAAAAAAGATTTTCATATACACGTACCTGAAGGTGCTACCCCCAAAGACGGGCCTTCCGCTGGAGTAGGGATGGTAACATCTATAGTTTCTGCAATTACAGAAATACCTGTCGATAAAAATATTGCTATGACCGGAGAAATAACTTTGAGAGGAATTGTATTGCCTATAGGGGGCTTGAAGGAAAAATTACTTGCAGCCCATAGAGCGGGAATAAAAAAAGTTTTGATACCTTTTGAGAATCAAAAAGATTTAGTTGAAATACCAGAAATTATTAAAAAAAATATTGAAATTATTTGTGTTAAAAATGTTGATGAAGTTTTAAAACATGCTCTTACTAAAGAGTTGAAAAGAGTAGAATGGGTAGAAGTTGAGCAGGTCAAGAATAAATCGAGCATAACCTCAGTTACTAGCACACATTAAATTATATTTAGTCTAGCCAATTTTTGTATTTTATTAAACTTAATTTAACATAACTGGGTAATTCTGTATCAGAAATTCTATTAAGACTTTCTTTACCTGACCATTTGTAGCCTCTTTGATCAACATTATAGTCATATATTATTTTTTTCTTTAAAATAAAATTTTCAATATCTTTTATTTGCAAACCACTTTCTTCAAATTCATAATGATGTGCAAAATTTGAAAGTTTGTAAAAAATTTCTTTAGCAGATTTCATGTAAGTGTAATGCCAACCTCCGTTATCAATAATCTTTATATTGGTATTTTTTTTTTTAGAAAAAAAGGTATCAAGGCGTAATTTTGAATATTTTTTTGCTTTTATTTCTCTTAACCATTGAGGAGAAAGAAATTTTTTTTTTTTACATGCTTTCGATCCAAACCAAGGAAATTTGTCGTAACAAAGATTTAACTTATAGTAAAAAATTTTTTGTTTAAATACCAGAATTTCATTTTCAATTTTTTTTAAATCTATATTTTCTAGATTTGGTATTTCATCTAAATCACTAATAATTATCAAATCATCATCATCTAAATCTTTTAATCCATTTGATAATGCATTCCTTTGATAAATATCTCTTGAGTAACCATTGAATATTAATTTACGCCCTCTTTCATCCGAGGAGTCATTTTCACATAATTGTTTAATATTAGGGGGCTCTTTATTGACTACAATGTATTCAATTTTATTTTTAAATTTACTAAAATTATTAATATCAAAATTCAATTTTTTTTTAGTACCATTATGAGTGTACTCGGCTTCGGTAATAATAAATTTTGTTACGTAATTGTCTAGAATATTAAGTCTAAGATCCGTTAAAAGGTCTTCATTAAAATACATAAAACAATCATAGATCTTCATAGCTCAAGCCACTCAGCATATTGTTTTTTATTTTCTTTTATATAGCTAGGTAAAATAGAGTAACTAGCTTTGTCTAAAACAACTTCACTTTCCCATTTATTTTTATTTCGTTGATCAGCTAAATGGTCATAACCGACTTTTTTATTTTTAACATTATCTTTAATAGCCTCGAGGTCTAAACCACTATGATCAAAATCTACATGATGTGCAAAGGTCTTAAATTTTTTAAAAATATCTTTCGGTTTCTTAATATTTGTAAAATGCCACCCTCCATTTTCAATAAAATTTATATTATTATATTTTTTTTTAGAAAAAAAAGTATCAAATCTCCACCATTTATAATTTTTATTTTTAATATTCCTTAGCCATTGAGGAGACAAAATTTTTTTTTTGATACATCCTTTTGATCCATGCCATATAAAATTTGAATAAAATAAGTTTAGCTTGTAGTAGAACATTTTTTGTTCAAAAAAAATAAGCGAGTTACCAATTTTTTTGAAGTTTACGTTTTTTAAATTTGGAATTTCATCTATATCGCTAATTAAAACAAAGTCATTGTCACTTGCATCATCTAGTCCTAGACCAATAGATTCTCTTTGAAAATTTTCTCTCTTGTAAGCATTGCTTACCAGCTCTTGCACTGAAATATCTTTTTTATATTTAATTATACCCTCAGGCTCATTTTCTAAATATATATATCTAATTTTATCCTTAAATTTAGAAAATTTTTTAATATCAAAACTTTGATTTTTAATTTCACCGTTATGTCGATATTTTGACTCTACAATGACAAATTTATCAACATACTTATCTAATATATTAAGTCTTAAATCTAATATTAGATCTTCATCTAGATAAGTAAAACAATCAAATATTTTCATTTTATTTGAACTATATTTATTTTAAATGTAGAACAATTTAAATATTAAAATGAAAAAAAAAATCATAATAACAGGAGGTTTGGGGTATATAGGCACAGAATTATGCAAACTTTATTCAGGGGTTAGCTGGAATAACCAAATTATCGTAATAGACAATAGATTTATATCCGAAAGAGTTAACCAAATAAGAAGCTGGAATATGGAGTTTGTCTACGGGGATATTTTAGATAAAGATTTGATAAATAAGCACTGTAAAGACGCTGATGTTGTACATCATCTTGCTGGCATTACGGACGTGCCAAGAACAAAGACAGAAAGTAATGAAAAGAAAGATGAAAAAATAAAACTTGTTGCTGAATTAGGTACGCAAAATATACTTGATGCTATTAGCAACAAATGCAAAATTATTTTCCCTTCTACTCATGTAGTTTATGAAGGAATCGAAAAAGTAAAAAATAATATATCTGAAGACGAAGAATTAAAACCTTTGCTTTCTTATTCTTCATCTAAAGCGATTAACGAAAAACAAATAAAAAATTCAGGAAAAAATTATGTAATTCTAAGATTGGGATCAGTTTATGGTTACTCCACAGATACAGCTCGTATCGATATAATGCCAAATTTATTTTCAAAAATAGCGTCACAAGACGGAACCATAAAACTTTTTGCAGGAGGGAGACAAATAAAAAGTTTAGTCCCTTTAATTGATGTTGCCAGATGCTTTAAAAATGTAGAAGAAAAAGAAGATATTTTGTCAGAAACTTTTAATCTAACAAAAGACACTGTAACAGTAAAAGAAGTTGCCGAAATATGCAAAAAATATAATTCAAAAGTAATTCTGAAAGAAACAAATGATGAAGTGCCTAATTTAGGATTCTCACTTTCTAATAAAAAAATTTTAAAAACAGGTTTTAAATTTTTATATAGCTTAGATCAATGTATTAAAGACATGATTTCTAAGTGGTCCAAACAAAACCTAATTACAGACTTAGAACATGTAAGAGACGGTGATAATTTATTTGTTGATGTTAGAGGAAAAATTAGCAATCACGAATTAACCGAACCAATTAATCTAATAGGCCTGATAGATTCAAAAAAAGGTACAATTAGAGCTAATCATTACCATCCACAGCAAGAGCAAAAATGTTTATTTACAAAAGGTCAAATTATAGAGATATTTCAAGATATTCTTAATCCAAATTCTCCTAAAATCACTCAGGTGGTTAACGAAGGACAACTATCAATTATAAAACCAAATGTAGCTCACACAATGGTTTTTACCAAAGATACAACCTTTTTAAATCTAGTAAGAGGAGAAAGGGAGCATGATAACTATGGAATTACACACACAATCAAGCATGTATTCGTGGATGAAAAAGAAAAAGAATTATTATTTAGTTGCTATAAATTTGATTGCAGATCTTGCGGAAATATAAATTTAAAAAGAGTTGTCTCTTTAGGCTACCAGCCTTTAGCAAACAATTTGCTGAGCAAGAAAGATGAAAAATATGAATTGTACCCTCTAGAAATGAATTACTGTCCAAAATGTCATAATTGCCAACTATCAGTAGCTGTAGATCCAAAAAAAATGTTTTCTAATTACTTGTATACCTCATCTACCTCATCTTCTTTTCGAAATCACTTTGTTGAAGCTGCAAAAAATTATGTAAAACAACTGAAGTTGAAATCAAAAAAATCTTACATTATTGATATTGGTAGCAATGATGGTGTAGCACTAAAACCTTTTAAAGACATGGGTTTTAAAAAAATATTAGGCATAGAACCAGCAAAAAATTTAGCAAAACTCGCAAATAAAAATAAGATAAAAACATTTAATGGTTTTTTTGAAAATAAAAATTTAAAAAAAATCAAAGGGAATGCAGATTTAATTTTAGCATCGAATGTGTTTGCTCATTCCGACAAACTAAAAGAAATGGCAGAATGCATGCTTAAGCTGTTAAATAAAAGTGGTACTATTATTATCGAAGTACAATACTTGCTAAACACTTTAAAAGATCTAACTTTTGATAATATTTATCATGAACATTATAACTATTGGTCTTTAACTTCTTTAATTAATTTTTTTAATCAATTTAATTCCACCATCGTCAAAGCCGAAAAAGTTAACACGCACGGTGGTTCTTTAAGAGTTTATATAAAAAAAGGTAAAAAGATAAAAGTTGAAAGCAATGTGAGAGTCATACTTGAAGAAGAAAAAGTTTTTGGAATAAAGGATTATAAGACCTATCAAAACTTTGGAAAAAAAATAAATAAATTAAAAGAAACAGTAGTAAAAAATATTAATAAACTAAAAAAAATTAATAAGAAGATAATAGGATTTGGCGCGCCTGCCAAAGCTACTACAGCACTTAATTTTTTTGGTATTTTTAATCAAATTGATTATGTGATTGAAGACAATAAATTGAAGCATAATAAATTTATTCCAGGAGTTTTAATTCCAATAAAAGATAAAAAAAATTTTAAAGAAAAAAATGCTTTAATTTTAGTTCTAGCTTGGAATTTTTATAACGAAATAAAAAAAAATAACTTAAATTTAAGTACTAATTTTGTAAATATTAAAGATTTAGAAAAGTAATTTAGCTATAAATTAAATTAACAAGTTCAGAAATTTTTATTTTTAGAGTATCAATAAATTCATACAAATAATCAAAATAAAGAACCGTTGTAGGGTAGCTTTCGCTGACAATATCTTTTGTTAAATTGAGAACACCAAAAAATGTAATAATGAAAACAATTATTATAAATACGTAACTGGAAAAATTAAAATTAATTTTTTTTTGTTTTTTACTTTGATAATTTGAAGGATTTTTAATTGTTAAGCCGTATTTCTTTTTTAAGTATTCGTCTGAATATAATTTTATTTCTCTCTTTTTTTTTTTAATTAAAGTTTTTTTATTACTCACATTATTAGGCTGCTCTATTTTAACTGAAGTTTTTTTTTCAATCTCTTTTACTGAATTTTCTATAATTGGATATGCCATCCATTTATTTCCACAATAACCACATTGCAGCAATCTCCCTGATTCCTTTATCGCAGAGTCCGGAACTGAGAACTTTTTTTGGCAAGAGTTGCAATTAACTAACATATATTAGCTTTTTATTAAAAGTTTACACAAAAAGCAAATATGCTTTTATTTTTTACATTGTTAAGTTTTTATTGTATATGTCGGTTCTATTTATTTAGGGTGGTTAGCTCAGTTGGTAGAGCATCTCGTTTACACCGAGAGGGTCATAGGTTCGAGTCCTATACCGCCCACCAAATGAAAATGGGGGTGTAGCTCAGTTGGTTAGAGCGCCTGCCTGTCACGCAGGAGGTCGCCGGTTCGAGCCCGGTCACTCCCGCCATTTTTCTTTGAATCTTAGGTGTTTTTTTTGCACAATGTGGCTAAGTAAACCAATGTTAAACTAAGTAAAATTTAATATAATATAAAAATATTAATAAATAATAACGGGTAATCATGATTTATAATTTCTTATCAGAGTATTTTTCAATAATTTTATTTTTATTCATAGCTCTCGGTTTGAGTTTCGGATTTATATTAGCAAATTTTTTAGCAGCTCCGAGCAACCCTGATCCTGAAAAATTATCAGCCTATGAATGTGGTTTTGAAGCATTTGATGATTCAAGAATGGAATTTGATGTTCGTTTTTATTTGGTTGCAATCCTATTTATTATTTTTGATTTAGAAATTGCTTTCTTGTTCCCTTGGGCTATCTCTCTTGGAAACATCGGAGCTCTTGGATTTTGGTCAATGATGATTTTTTTATCTGTATTAACTATTGGTTTTATTTATGAATGGAAAAAAGGAGCCTTAGAATGGGAATAAAAGTAAACGCATTTTCCGAAAAAGAAAAAAAAATTCCTGAAGAGTTCAAACAGCTTGCAAAAGATTTTAGTGACAAAGGATTCATAACTACTTCAACTGACAACCTTGTTAATTGGGCAAGAACAGGTTCACTACATTGGATGACTTTTGGCCTTGCATGTTGTGCTGTTGAAATGATGCAAACATCTATGCCAAGATATGATCTAGAAAGATTCGGAGCTGCACCAAGAGCATCGCCGAGACAATCAGACGTTATGATTGTTGCTGGAACCCTAACAAACAAAATGGCGCCAGCACTTAGAAAAGTTTATGACCAAATGCCTGAACCGAGATATGTTATCTCTATGGGTAGCTGTGCTAATGGTGGTGGTTATTATCACTATTCTTATTCTGTTGTTAGAGGATGTGATAAAATTGTGCCAGTAGATATTTATGTTCCTGGCTGTCCACCATCAGCCGAAGCTCTATTGTACGGAATTTTACAACTACAAAAAAAAATAAGAAGAGAAGGTTCGATAAATAGATAAAATTTTATGGAACTTAAATTAAAAGAAATAGAACAAGTAATAAATTCTGAACTTACTAGTAAAATAAAAAAAACGTCAATTACTTTTGATGAGCTATTAATTGAGACTAGCGATGAAGAACTAATTAATGTAATACTTTTTTTAAAATCTAACGATAAGCTTCAATTCAGACAATTAATAGACGTAGCGGGAGTAGACTATCCTGAGGAAGAAAAACGATTTAAATTAATTTATCTATTTCTTTCACATGAAAAAAACACAAGAATAAAAATATCAATCAACTTTGAAATAGGAAAAAAAATTCCAACAATTACTAAAATTTACCCTTCAGCAAATTGGATGGAAAGAGAAGTATTCGACATGTATGGCATAGAATTTATTGACCATCCTGATCTTAGAAGAATTTTAACAGATTATAATTTTGAAGGCCATCCTCTAAGAAAAGATTTTCCGTTAACTGGATTTAACGAAGTTAGATATAGCGAAGCAGAGAAAAAAGTTATTTATGAGCCAGTTAAACTTGAGCAAAACTATAGAGATTTCGATTTTGAAAGTCCTTGGGAAGGCACAAAATACATTAAAGAATTAAAAGAAAAAAATATTATTGATGATAAAAAAAAATAAATCTCTAACTCTAAACTTTGGACCTCAACATCCAGCTGCTCATGGTGTTTTAAGACTTATTCTTGAACTAGATGGAGAAGTCGTAGAAAAAGCTGACCCACATATCGGCTTACTGCATCGTGGAACTGAAAAATTAATCGAACACAAAACTTATATGCAGGCCTTGCCTTATTTTGATCGACTCGATTATGTTGCGCCAATGAATCAAGAACATGCATTTACATTAGCAACTGAAAAATTATTAAATATTTCAGTACCTATTAGAGCTCAATACATTAGAGTAATTTTTTGCGAAATTGGTCGAATTTTGAGTCACATTCTTAATGTTACAACTCAAGCATTAGATGTTGGTGCGCTAACACCCTCACTTTGGGGTTTTGAAGAAAGAGAAACTTTAATGACATTTTATGAAAGAGCTTCAGGATCAAGACTGCATGCTAATTATTTCAGAACTGGTGGCGTACATCAAGATATACCACAAAAATTAGTTGATGATATAGGAAGTTTTTGTAAAACCTTTCCAAAAATAATTGATGATCTAGAAAGTCTGCTTACAGACAATAGAATTTTTAAACAAAGAAATGTTGAAATAGGTATTGTAAGCAAACAAGAAGCATTAGACCATAGTTTTTCTGGAGTTATGTTAAGGGGATCCGGGGTAGCGTGGGATTTAAGAAAATCTCAACCTTACGAATGTTATGAAAATTTAGATTTTAAAATACCTATTGGAAAAAACGGTGACTGCTTTGATAGATATTTATGCAGAATTGAAGAAATGAGAGAAAGTGTAAAAATTATAGAACAATGTATAAGTAAGATGCCAAAAGGAATAATCAAATCTATCGATGGAAAAATTTCACCGCCGAACAGAGAAGATCTAAAAGATTCAATGGAAGCATTAATTCATCATTTTAAATTATTTACCGAGGGATTTAGAGTTCCTGAGGGAAATGTCTATGCTGCGGTTGAAGCTCCAAAAGGTGAGTTTGGTGTTTATCTAATATCTGACGGAAGCAACAAGCCTTATCGTTGTAAAATAAGAGCTCCTGGATTCTCACATCTTCAAGCAATGGACTACTTAATTAAAGGACATATGTTAGCAGACGTCCCAGCAGTATTAGGGTCATTAGACATAGTATTTGGTGAGGTCGATAGATGAGTTTAAAAAAAATACATGACCAGCAGCCACAATCTTTTGAATTTACAAAAGAAAATAAAAATGAAGCTGAAAAAATATTAAGAAAATATCCTGAGAATAGAAAAAAAAGTGCAGTCATGCCATTTTTGTATTTAGCTCAAAGGCAAAATAAAAACTGGATACCTTTAGCTGCAATGAAATATATAGCTAAATATTTAGAGATGCCTTACATCAAAGTTTATGAAGTTGCCACTTTCTACACTATGTACAATCTAGCTCCAGTTGGAAAATATTTCGTTCAAGTTTGCACTACAAGCCCTTGTTTAATTAGAGGAGCTGACAAAGTTGTAAATGTTTGTAAAGAAAAAATATCTAAAGAGGAAAACACATTATCAGAAAATAAACTATGCTCATGGCTTGAGGTCGAATGCTTAGGTGCTTGTGTAAATGCCCCAATGATGCAAATCAACGATGAATACTATGAAGATTTAGATAAAAAAAATACAATTGAAATTATAGATTCGCTACTTGCAGACAAACCCATCAAATCAAAATCTTTTAGAAACAGAACAAGTTCAGCCCCTGAAAAAAATAGGTCAATTTTAAATGAAGGTAAAAATGCTTAAAGAAGAAAATAGAATATTTAAAAACCTTTACAATTCTCTTGGTTGGGAAATTGATAAAGCTATTAAAAGAGAAGACTGGAGCAACACCAAAGAAATTATTCTTAAAGGTCGTGATTGGATTATAAATGAAGTTAAAACTTCAGAATTGCGTGGTAGAGGTGGTGCTGGTTTTTCAACTGGTCTTAAATGGTCTTTTGCACCAAAAGAAGTTGGGTCAAGACCCCACTACCTAGTCATTAACGCAGACGAGTCAGAGCCTGGAACATGCAAAGACAGAGATATAATCAGATTTGAACCTCAGAAATTAATCGAAGGATGTTTGATAGCAGGTTATGCTGTTAATGCTCATATATGTTATATCTACATTAGAGGTGAATATTTTCAAGAAGGCAACAGATTGCAAGAAGCAATCGATCAAGCTTACAAAAAAAATTTCTTAGGAAAAAATGCTTGTGGAACTGGATGGGATTTTGATATCCATATTCATTTTGGAGCTGGTGCTTATATTTGCGGTGAAGAAACAGCTTTACTGGAAAGTCTAGAAGGAAATAAAGGTCAACCAAGACTTAAACCTCCATTTCCTGCGCTTGTAGGATTATATGGCTGTCCTACAATAGTTAACAACGTTGAAACAATAGCGGTTGTGCCAACAATATTAAAAAAAGGTGCTAAGTGGTTTACCTCTCTTGGAAAACCAAAAAACACGGGTACGAAAATTTTTTGTATTTCAGGAAACGTTAATCATCCGTGTAACGTAGAAGAAGAAATGGGTGTATCTTTGAAATATTTAATAGAAAAATATGCAGGCGGTGTAATTGGTGGTTGGGACAATCTACAAGCAGTAATACCAGGTGGATCCTCGATGCCTTTACTACCAAAAAAAACGTGTGATAGCATTACAATGGATTTTGATTCATTGATAGCAAACAAAAGTGGACTAGGAACAGCTGGTATAGTTGTCATCAATAAAGATCAAGATATTGTTAAATGTATGGCGAGAATAGCTAGATTCTACAAACATGAAAGTTGTGGTCAATGTACTCCTTGTAGAGAAGGAACGGGTTGGATGTGGAGAATTTTAGAAAGAGCTGGAAGAGGTGAGTCAACATATGCCGACATAAACCTATTAGATGATGTAACTAAACAAATCGAAGGTCACACTATTTGTGCTTTTGGAGAGGGATCGTCTTGGCCAGTACAAGGTTTATTAAGACACTTCAGAAAAGAAATAGAGAAAAAATGTATAGGTGAACCTATATTTAAAAAACCAAATAAAAATCCTTATTTAGTAGACCAGCATCTTTTAGAAAGTGAAAATGCCTAAAATAAATATTAATGGAAAAGAAATCGAGTTTGAAAAAGGAATGACTGTTTTGCAGGCATGTGAGCTTGCTGACGTAGAAATTCCAAGATTTTGCTACCATGAGAAGCTTTCAATCGCAGGAAATTGTAGAATGTGCTTAGTTGAGATGGAAAGATCACCTAAACCAATAGCCTCATGCGCAATGCCAGCGGCCGAAGGTATGAATATTA
>Ga0307986_10001092_pt1 | contig 19994 bp, 23 predicted proteins | sample EllFjometageno82_FD_203170 | JGI IMG/M metagenome (GOLD analysis project Ga0307986, IMG submission 203170) | Marine microbial communities from Ellis Fjord, Antarctic Ocean - #82 | ecosystem: Environmental > Aquatic > Marine > Unclassified | place: Southern Ocean | collected 2014-10-09
TTTGTTAAAAAAATCAGTCATATCAATCAAATAGTAGTTATAATTATATTTTCAATTGGTGTATTTCGCACATATACAAAGTAGCTAATTCTGAGTAATTTTACTAATTAATAAATAAAGGATAGTAAAATGAAAAAATTTGACGAATTAATGAAGGTTTCCAATGAAATAACCAATATCTCTGTAGACGAAGCTAAAGAGAAATTAAATGATCCAAACGTTCAGTTTATAGATGTCAGAGATAAAAGTAGTTTTTGCACAGAAACGATAGGTAATGCAGTTAATTTAGAAAGAGGTTTGTTGGAATTTTATTTAGCAGATGGGAGCCCATTGGAAAATGATATGTTTAAAAAAAATCCAGATAAAGAATATGTGGTATTTTGTGGACTTGGTGGTCAAAGTACTCTTGCAACAAAAACAATGCAATATATGGGAATAAAAAACGTAAAAAACATGACTGGTGGAATGACTGCCTGGAAAGAAAAAAAATAAATTATGAAAGTTTACTTCAATAATTCATGTAATATTTGTAAAGCTGAAATAAACTTATATAAAAAACAAGATGTCCAAAATTTAGAATGGGTAGATATTACAAATAATAAAAATGCTGAATTGGAAACTCAAAAAAGTGACAAAACTCTTTTAAGAAGACTTCATATTAAAGATGGCAATAATGTCATTGGTGGTGCAGAAGCTTTCTTGTTACTTTGGAAAAAAATTCCTAAATATAGGTTTCTATATAATTTTTTTAAAACTCCAATAATTTTTAATTTATTTTCGCTTTTTTACGAGATTGCTGCTTTTTTTTTATATCTAAAAAATAAGAAACAACTTTCAAAATAAAATTTTTGTTGTTGAGTAGTGATATTTATTAATTTATATTTTCTGTGTGAGCTACTTTAAATTTTTTATTATATTTTTTTTTATTTACAGTTTTTTTTTACCTGTGCAATCGTCCCAAAAAAATATTCTTGATGATCTTTTTAATCAATTAAAAAAGGTTAACAACTCTAAGACAGCTGAATTATTAGAAAAAAAAATATGGTCCACTTGGAATGAACACCCAAATAATATTAAATTAACCGAAAAGTTAGAATTTGGAACAGAGCTTATGCAGTATGGAGATTATGATTACGCTCTAAAAGTTTTTAACAATATTTTACTCACTGACCCTGAATGGCCTGAAGCTTGGAATAAAAGAGCAACAACATTTTTTTTAATGAAAAAGTATACAAAATCTTTAAGTGATATTGAAAAGGTTTTAAAAATTGAATCTAGACACTTTGGAGCACTATCTGGACAAGCACGAATTTTTATAAAACTTAAAAAATATGAAAAAGCAGTTGGAAGTCTAAAAAAAGCACTAAAAATCTATCCTTTATTTAAAAGTGGTGAGTTGATACCTCAAATTGAAAGATTGATTAAAGAAGACAGTATTTAATTTAATTTTTTTTAGCTCTTTTTCTTGAAATTAATTGTGTCAATGAATCAACCATCAAGTCAGATGCTTTAAATATTTCGTTCGCCTTGAACTCATGTGAAGAATTTTTTTCTGAGTTTGTTTTATCTTCAATAACTATCCCTTCATCAGGTGAGTTATTTTTTATATAAATTAAAAGCAACCACTCTTCATCTGCTGCTTCATCCCATTTAATAAAAATTTCTCCTGTTTCAAATCTTCGATCAATACATCTAAAAATAGACATGTGTCTAGTCACATGGCGTTTATTAAGCTGAAAAACCAGGCTACTTGCACTTCTGTAAAAACTTTCCAATGAAAGTTCAATTTTTTGTCTGGCGATTGTATAATCTTTTTCTTTTTGTAATAAGGTTTCCCTATCTTCATCCCCTTGAATTTGAACACCTAGAGCTTCCACTCTTTCTCTAATTTTTTGATCTCTTATAACTCTGTATTTGTCTTTTAATTTCTCTATTCTTTCTTGAAGTTCAGTATAATTTTCTCTTTTTTCTCTTAGAGAAATTTTTTCAAGTTTTTCAAGTTCTTTAACTTCTCTTATTCTAAATTTCTCAATTTGTTTTTCTAATTGCAATTGTCTTAGAAATTGTTTTTGCCTTTCTGACTGTTCAATTCTAAGTAAAGCTTGTTCTTTACGTAAAAATAATTTTATATCTTTTGTTCTTTCTTTTTCTAATTTAATTTCATCTTTTAAAGATTTTTCTTTAATCTTAGTTTGTAGTTCTTCTTCTTGTAATCTTTGTTTCTGTAATAATATTCTTTCTTTTTCTATTTTTTCAGCTTCTTCTAATTTCCTTTTTCTTTTATCCTCTGCTTTTAATGTTTTGTACTCTGTAATTATATTTTCAATTCTATCAAAGAATGCTTGAAAATATCTTTCTAAACTAAAGTTAATTTTAATATTAAATTCTGGTTTTAGTGAATATTGGAGCTCAATAATTTTTGATACTAGGCTCTTTTTTTTTTTTATTATAATTTTTTTATTTTTAATTTTATTTCTAGTTTTAATTTTTGTTTTAGCTTTAACTTTAGTTTTTGTTTTAGTTTTATTTTTTGTTTTAGTTTTTGTTTTAGTTTTAGTTTTAGTTTTAGTTTTTGCTATAACTCTAGCTTTAGTTCTATTTTTATTTTTGGCTATTTGCTTTTTGATTTTATTATTTTTTGTAAACTTTGATTTATTTTTTTTTAGATTAAAAAATTTTTTAACCTTCTTTTTTTTAAATGGTTTTTTTTCTACAGATTTTTTTTTTATTTTTTTCATACTTTAAAGAACTTATGATTTATCAATTTATTATTGATAAATATAGTCTCTTGTAGTTGATGTAGATGTATAATTCTTTGTTAATTGGAACTGATACACTACCTGGTCACCCCATTTAAAAGCAATTTCACACCCAGCTAAGTAGAATTCCCACATTCTGAAAAATTTTTCATCAAACATTTCTATAATTTGTTCTTTATTTTTTATACAATTTTCCTTCCAATGCCTTAAGGTATATGAGTAATGCAGCTTGAGTACCTCAATATCTGAGACTATTAATCCTGCTTTTTCTATTGGTGTGGTTACCTCACTTAAACTGGGCGTATATCCGCCTGGAAAAATATACTTTGTTATCCATGGGTGTGGGTCTCTTGGTGGATTAACTGAGCCTATAGTATGAATTAAAGAAATACCATTATCATTGAGTAATTTTTCTACATGTATAAAAAATTTCTTATAAAATTTTCTGCCTACATGCTCAAACATTCCTACGCTTACAATTCTGTCAAATTTTTCATTTAATTCTCGGTAGTCTATAAGCTTAAATTTAACCTGATTCTCTAGGTTTAGCTCCTTGGCTCTTTTTACGCAATAATCAAATTGTTTATCAGATAAAGTTATTCCCATTACTTCACAATTTGTTGACTTAGCAATATCAAAAGCTAATGATCCCCACCCACAACCAATATCAAGAATTTTTTGATTCGTTTTTATATTTAGTTTTTTTATTATATGTTGTATTTTATTATTTTGAGCAGTCTCCAAGGTATCATTTTTATTTTTAAAATATCCACACGAGTATTGTCTTTTTGAGTCTAGAAATAAATCATACAAACCATCTGAAAGATTATAATGATGAGCAACATTCATTTTAGATTTTTTTATAAAATTAAAATTTGTCAAATGTCTATAAGAACCATTCAATTTATTCATTAATTTACTAAAAAAATTTAATTCTCCTCTTCCAACGTTCATAAGTACAAGATCTAAAAAATCTGTAAGAGTCCCATTCTCAATTTTGATATCTCCTTCAGAATAAGCTTCTCCAAAATATAGGTCAGGTCGTAATATTAATTTATAATGAAGTTTCTTATTCAAGATCTTAAGTGTAATTGGGTTTTGATTTTCTGGTACACCTATAATATGTTTTTTTGAATAAGCATCTATTAATATAAATCCATTTTTTTTAAATAACTTATTTAAAAATCTTGCAAGTTGCATTTATTTTTTTTTTAAAGATCCCAACTTAAAATTAAGTTTATTAAGATCTTCTATTAATTGTTTTTTTTCTTTTTTTCCTAAAAGACTAACAGGTGGTAAAACATTTTTATAAATTTCATCTTCATCAGACATAAACGAATGTAGCCCTGATATTAAATTAAATTTTTCAAAAGTGTTTCTAACGTTACACAGCATTTCATTTGTATTTTGTTGCTTTTTCTCAATAAAGTTATCATAAACTTTTCTAGATAAACTAGCTGTTACATTGCATGTTGCGGTAATAATCCCTGCACATCCCAACTCCAAACCTTTTAAAAGTTTTGACTCGGACCCTGGTAATACTGAAAAGTTATCTATTTTTAAATACTCATATAAATTGTATGAACTATCCTTCACTCCTACAATCTGTTTTGGAAATTTTTTTACAAGTTCCTCCACACACTCAATAGAAAACTTATAACCACATAGTTTTTCAAAATTATATAAGACAATTTTACTACTAGGCACTGCGTCAACTACCTTTGAATAAAATTCGATCACCTCTTTATCTCCATATTTATAATATGCAGGCGGCATTATTAAAAAATCATTAAAATTTAAAGATGTGGCTACTTTCATTAAATTAATAGTTTCACTCAAGGAATTGAGGCCAGTTCCTATTAAAAATTTATCTTTATAATTACTTTGTGATAATTCATTTAATAAACTAATTTTTTCACTGACTGAAATCAGTTGAGCCTGCCCAGTGCTACCAAAAATTGCTACCCCGTGGCATCCTTGATCAATTATTTTTTCTGCATGACCAATAGTTTTTTCAATATTTAGGCTTAAGTCCTTATTAAATAGGGACATTGATGCCGCATAAATGCCTTTAATTTTACTCATGGTTAAAACTTATATAATATTAAGATTTAGTAAAGATGATAAAAAAATAAATGAAAATTTTAGCTGTACAAAATAGAATGGGAATTGGTGATATGGTAATTTTTTTACCATTTATAGAAGCTATCTCAAAAAAATTTTCTACTCCTATTAGCGTTCTTGTGAAAGAAAGTTCAAAAGCAATACAATTTTTAAAAAACAATAAAGCTATAGACGAAATTATTATTCTTGATCGAAGCAATAAAATTAAAAATGGAAATCATGACGGGATGATTGGATCGTACAATCTTTCAAGAGATCTAAAAAAATATAATTTTGATAAAATTTTTATCTTCAATTCATCTTTTAGATTTAACTTGGTTGCAAGAGCTGCTGGAATAAAAGACATTTACCAATATCCTTTATTCCAAAAAAAAAATCAGCATATAATTAATACTGCAAAAAAATTTTTAAAAATAGAACTAAATTTAGATATTGAAAGTGATCCTAAAATTTTTATAAATGAACAATTAGTAAAAAACTCTAAATTAAAATATAAGATAAATAATGATGAAGTAAATATTTTATTAGGCATCGGTGGCTCAGGTCCAACCAAAAGAGTTCCTGCTAAAATTTTTATAGATTTTATGAATTTAATTACACAAAAACATAGATGCAAATTTTTTTTAGCTACGGGAAAAAATATCGAAGAGCAAAAGATTTTATATGAGATACTTAACACCCAATACAAAGATAAGTGTTACGCATTAGACGACTTAAACCTAAGTGAAATATTGCCAGTAATTAAGAACTGTGACTTTTCAATTTGCAACGACTCTAGTTTTAGTCATCTTTCATCAGGTTTGGGTATTAAGACAATTGTTTTAATGGCAGATACTCCCCTATTGTATGGAAATTATAGTCCTAGGATGTACCCTATCATTCCAGATGGAGAAATTAGTGTAACGCACAACACACTGGGAAAAGACAGAATTAATCCAAGTAAAATTTTTAAACAGTTGAATGACATTTTCAATTAAGAAATATTTTTTAATATAACTTCTTTTGCCTCATTTACGATTGTAGACAATCTTGCAGTTTCTGGTGAAATATCTGGGTGAATTTTTTTTTGAATTTTTATATAGGCTTTATTTACATCATTTTTGGTTATATTTTTTTTTATATCGAGGTTTAAAATTTTATATGATTCCTCCAAAGATAGAGTTGAGGAATTTTTAATATTTACATTTTTATTAAATGTAAATCTGCCAGACCTTCTTACTGTTTGAATAAGTCTATACAGGCCGATTAGCTGAAATATAGAAAATCCTTTTAATTTAATTATAGCTAAACTTAATAAAGTAAGAGGTAAACTAAGTAAAAACTTACCTCCAAAAGCAAATAAAATTGCCAAAAATATTGAACCAAAAAAAATTAATTTTCGTAGTTTTTTTGATATTTTCTTAGAAGATGTATTTACTATAAATCTCAATATAAAATAAATAATTCCTAAAATAATTAGTGTATAAATGATTATATTCATATATTTAGTTTTCTCTCATGAAAATACCACAACTTAAAAAAAAACCAGAAATAAAAACATATCATAATTCTAGTTGGGAGGATAATTATAGCTGGATACACCAAGATAATATCTTGGAAGTATTAAAAGATAATAAAAAATTAAACCCTGAGGTTAAAAAATATCTAGAAGAGGAAAACTCTTATACTGACTTTCATTTATCAGATACTAAAAATATTCAAAAAAAATTATTTAATGAGATTAAAGGAAGAATAAAATTAGATGACGAATCATTGCCATACAGAGATTTTATTTATGAATATTGGACAAAAACGACTGCTAAAGGAAATTACTCTATTAAATTAAGAAAAAAGATAGGAACTAATAATGTTGAAGAAATTTGGAATGGTGATGAGGAAAAAGAAAAACTTAATGTGGAGTATTTTGGAGTTGGAGACTTAGAGGTTAGTTTTAATGATAAATACTTAGGATACTCTCTAGACACTAAAGGTTCTGAATATTATACAATATATATTAGAGACATAATTACTCAAAAATTAATTACTAAAAAAATAGAAGAAACATCAGGAAGTATAACTTTTAGTTTAGATGATAAATATATATTTTATTCAAAGCTAGATGAAAATCATAGACCAAGAAAAATTTATAGACACAAACTAGGTGCAAATACTGAAGATGATCAATTAATATTTGAAGAAAAAAGTGATGCTTTTACTGTTGGGATTGAACTAAGTTCAGATGATAAATATTTTTTTATAACAACTTCAGATCACAATACTTCTGAACAATATTATTTTAATGTTACGGAAAAAGAACCCACACCCAAATTAATCAAAAAGCGAAAAAGAGGAATACTTTATTCTATCAATTCTTGGGATGGAAAATTTTATAATCATACAAATGAAAATGCAGAGGACTTTAAAATAGATATAACTGAGAGTTTAGAAAAACCTGATTGGAAAACCTTTATAGCTGCAAAAGAAGAAGTTTTGATTGGTGGGCTGACATTTTTAAACAACTGGATAATAAGATCTGAAACCTCTGATGCTTTAGATAAATTATTTGTAAGAAATGTTAAAACAAAAATAGAAGAAGAGTTAATTTTTTCAGATGAAAACGTTTATGTTCCTGGAGTATCCTTAGTTCAAAGAGACAAAGATACAGATAAAATTTATTTGGGCTATTCATCTCCAAAAACTCAATCAAGAGTTTACTCTTACAACTTAAGTTCTAAAGAAAAAAAACTAGTTAAAGAACAGGAAATTCCATCTGGTCATAATCCAGAAGATTATATTGTTGAAAGAGTTGATTGTAAATCACACGACGGGAGAATGGTTCCACTTACAATTACGCGACATAAAAATACCAAACTAGATGGATCTGCAAATTTATTACTTTATGGTTATGGTTCTTATGGCAGCTCAATGAGTCCTGGTTTTTCTTCTACTCGACTAAGCTTAATTAATAGAGACATTATTTGGGTAACAACACATATTAGAGGTGGAATGGAAAGAGGCATGAAGTGGTGGAAAGAAGGAAAGCTCCTTAATAAAAAAAATACTTTTGAAGACTATATCTCTTCAGCAAAATATTTAATTGAAAACAAATATACTTCTAAAAATAAAATAATAGGAATGGGGGGTTCCGCTGGTGGCCTTCTTATGGGAGCAGTAGTTAATCAAGCACCAGAATTATTTTTAGGAATAATAATGGCTGTCCCATTTGTAGACTCTTTAACAACCAATTTAGATCATTCTTTACCTTTAACTGTTGGTGAGTTTGATGAATTTGGAAATGCAAAAGAAAAGAAGAATCATTTTGATTACATTTACTCTTATGCTCCTTATAACAATATAAAAAAAATGGACTATCCTCATATGTTTATAACGACAAGCTTAAGTGATAATCGTGTTTTATTTGATGAGCCTGCAAAATTTACTGCAAAACTCAGAGAATATAAAACTGATAATAATTTATTACTTTTAAAAACAGAAATGAATGCTGGTCATGGTGGTAAGTCTGGTAGAGACGGTGCTATAGAGGAAATAGCTTTAGACTATGCGTTTGCATTAAAAATTTCAGAAAAAATTTAATAGTTTTTAGAAACAGCCATTTGATACAAAGCCAATCACTATAGAGCTAGAATCTATTTCAAATCTTCTTTCACAAGGAATTCCATATTTTTTTGTATTATAAACAAATTGAAGATTTCCTTTTTCATTTTTAAAATCTTCATCAGGTTTACCCAAATCCATTTGTAAATTACTTGATGATTTTCCAATATATTGACTTAGCTTGGCATTTTCTTTTTCAACTATTGCATCTGTCTTTTTTTTAATGGTTTGACAGCTAGATAGAAAAATTAATAAAAAAACTAATTTAATAAGAAGTATATTTTTCACTATTTATAACGCTACCATTTTATTTTAATTACTAATATTAACTTTTAAGTTGTATTAATCTTACAAATTAAACTCAGAAGTGTTTATTTTACTAATATCAAAGTGATTTTAATGAGCGAATCTAATAGGCTTAACTTAACTTAACTTAAAGGAGATCAAATGTTAGATAAATATTTTGATTATAAAAAACATAAGACGGATTTTAAAACAGAAGTTATAGCTGGCGTCTCGACGTTTTTAACGATGGCATATATAATGTTTTTAAACCCTGTAATACTTGCTGATGGTGGTTTTGATTTTGGTGGAGTCTTTACAGCTACCGCTTTGGCAGCTGCTTTGGCATGTTTCATAGCTGCTTTCTACGCTAAAACATGGCCTGTAGGCTTAGCACCAGGAATGGGTATAAATGCCTTCATAGCCTACGGTGTTTGTTTAGGAATGAAGTATACACCAGCAGAAGCACTTGGTGCTGTACTAGTTGCTGGTGTAGTGTTCTTAATTATTTCACTTACACCACTTAGAGCATGGCTTATAAACTCTATTCCAAAAAGTTTAAAACTTGGAATTGGTGCGGGTATCGGATTATTCTTAGCAATAATTGGGTTTCAATTAATGGGACTTACTTCTGACAATCCTGTTGTACTTGTGCAGCTTGGTGACTTAAGCAATCCCCTAACTTTATTGGGTGCTGCAGCTTTCATTTCAATGATTGTAATGGAAAAAATGAAAATTAAGGGTAACATTATTATTGGTATTGTTGCTTTTAGTATAATTGCATGGCTTGGCGGTTGGGCTAATTTCAACGGTGTTGTTTCTTCACCACCACCTATGACTCACTTATTTGCTTTTGATCTAGGTGCTGCTCTTAGTGCTTCAATGGTTACTGTAATCTTTACACTTTTTTTCATAGATTTTTTTGATACTGCCGGAACACTTACAAGTGTTGCAAATGTATCTGGAAAAATTGGAAGTGATGGTAAGATTAAAGACATTGATAAGGCTATGTTGTCTGACAGTGTGTCTACTGTTGCAGGTGCAATGATGGGTACTTCAACGGTTACAACTTATGTTGAAAGTGCTGCTGGTGTAAAAGCTGGTGGAAGAACAGGAATGACTTCACTTGTAATAGGTATATTATTCTTATTATGTTTGTTCTTTAGTCCATTAGCAACATCACTGCCAAAAGAAATTGATGCAGCTGCATTAATTTACATAGCAACTTTATTTGTTCGTAATATAACAGATATAGAATGGGATGATGCTGCTGAAGCAGGACCTGCTGTACTTGCAATGATTGCAATGCCTTTTACTTATTCGATTTCGAATGGTATAGCGCTTGCTTTCATTTCTTATGCGGCTATTAAAATTTTCACTGGAAAATTTGGTAGTACTAACCCAGCTATTTGGGTTATAGCAGTATTAAGCTTAATTAGTTTTTATGTAGCTTAAGAAATTAAAGTATTTTATCAGGGGCGGTCTTCGGATCGCCCTTTTTATTTCTGGTGTTTTTTTCTTATATCTTCAATCCTTACTTCTTCATACACTTCAAAAGGCTGTACAATCCAAGGATTATTTTCTAATTTTACTGCACAATAATCTGGATCGAAAGTTGATTTTTGTTTTTTCCATAATGTTGCTGTTTTAATGTTATCAATTTTACCTTTTATAGGCTCATATTTTTTTAGCCAATCAACACTTTTATTTAAAGTAATTCCTGTATCTGAAAGATCATCACATAATAAAATATTACCACCCATATTTTTAGCTATAGAGCTCATTTCTCTAGAAAATACTATTTCTCCTTGTTCGTCCTCAACGCCTTTACCACTATAAGATTCAACTGCTAAATAAGCACATTTTAATTTAAAAACTCTACTTAAAACATCAATCATTGGTGCACCACCACGCATTATACCAACTAATAAATTTGGTTTATAACCACTGTCGTAAATTTGAATAGCCAACTTCTCAACAGTATTATTATAATCATCCCAACTAATAATTAACTTTTCACTCATACTAATTTCATGTCCTTGTTATGGTTTAAAAAAAAAAATTAAAAATGCTAAAAATATTAATGCTAAAATAGAAATGATTAATACAGAATTGTTAATTATCTTTCTACCTCTTAAATTAAAATAATGTCGAGCAGTGGCTGATATTACTGCAATCGAACATAAAATTAACCAATTATACTTGTGATAAACTAAAAAACTATAGTGGCCTGAAAGCATAATAAATAAAACTAAGAAAGTAGAGTAATTATTGTGTATTGATCTTTGTTTAGCTGTCAAAGATAAACTGCTATCAAATTTTTGATTTTTTAAAGTACTTTTAATTATATTCATTTGATTTGGAATGATTACTGTAAAAACATTACCAAACATATTTGTTCCCAATATAAGTCCAACGCTTAAAAATGCAAATTTAGGACTAAATATTTTAGTTAGACCAAATGATGTTAGCAATAATAATGAAAAAGAAATAAATATAAAAAGTATATTGTTTTTAATAATTGAAGATTTGCATAACAAATCATAGATAAACCAAGAAAAAAATAACGATAAAATTGAAATTAAGATTGCATTAATTGGAGTTATTTCTAGAACCTTTTTATTAATCATTAAAATCCCAGAATTATAATAATAAATTACAAATAAAAGTAGAATTCCTGTTACAAATGTTAAGTAACTCTGCCATTTAAAAATCACTAAACTTTTAAGATAATTTAATGGTGGAGATTTTTTTAACCTTGTTAACTTATAAAAATATCCAGAGTGCATTAAATAGCCCTCTCCATCTATGCTGCTACTTGAAATACTTTTATTAAGTTTATTATCTAAGTAATTAAATAAAAAACTGTTACCAACCCAAAGAATTGCAAATAAAACATGTCCCCATCTTAGGATAATCTCCAACCATTTTAGCGTATAGGGTAAAAAATCCATATTTAATATTTAATCTTATCTGTTTTTTGAGTCCAAATCTCAAAAGCTTTTAGGGCTTCTTCTCTTAACATTTGTTTCATTGGTATTTTTCTATCTTCATTTTTTTTAGAAATTTCTGAATAAATTAAAGAATCATCAAAGTCTATATTCTTTGCATCGTCTCTCGTGTTTGCATAAAATATATTATCTACATGTGACCAGTATATTGCAGACAAGCACATGGGACATGGCTCGCAACTTGTATATAAATCACATCCTGTAAGAATAAATGTATTTAGTTTTTTACATGCCTCTCTAATTGCAACTACTTCAGCATGTGCGGTAGGATCATTCGACAAAGTAACCTTGTTTGAGCCTTCAGCAATAATCTTATTTTCTTTTGTAATTACACATCCAAATGGCCCGCCATTATTATTAGCACTATTTAATGAAAGCTCTATAGCTCTCTGCATGAAATTATTTTTTGTATTCATTTTTATTTTCTAACTACCCTAGTTAATTCTATTTTTTAATTCATTTAAACTCATTAAAATTTTTTCTGGCGTCGCAGGAGCGTCAAGAATTGGTATTGCTTTATATTTCCCAACTGATGCAATTGCATCTTTAATTGCATAAAATACGCTCATAGCCAACATTAAAGGAGGCTCTCCAGTTGTTTTAGACTTATTAACCACATCCTCTTTATTTTTTCCTTGTTTAAATATTTCTACATTAAATTTTTTCGGAATATCACTTGCTGCTGGTATTTTGTAAGTTGATGGTGAAGTAGTGGTAATTTGACCATTAGGTTTCCAATTTACTTCTTCCATAGTTAACCAGCCTTGTCCCTGAGCAAAGCCTCCTTCAATTTGACCTAATTCTAATGCTGGATTAATAGCTTTTCCTGCATCCTGTAAAATATCAACCTGATTTATTATATTTTCGCCTGTTAGCGTATCAATCGTAACTTCAGTTACTGACGCACCATAACAAAAATATAAAAAAGGTCTTCCTGAAAATGTTTTTTTATTAAAGTTAATTTTCGGCGTTGAATAAAAACCAGAAGAAGATAATGAAATTCTATTTAAATAAGCTTCTTTAATCAGATAATCAAATTTAAATGATTTTTTATTAAATTTAATTAATCCTTTTTTATAAACTATATTTTTGATATTTTTAATATTATATTTTTTCTTAATAAATTTTTCTAAATTTTTTTTAATTTTTGAAACAGCGTTAAGTGCTGCTGCACCATTTAAATCTGTTGTAGATGACGCTGCACTTGCAGAAGTATTTGGAACTTTGGATGTATTTGTTGAAGAAATTTTTATTTTTTCAAAAGGCAAACCAAACTCATTAGCCACTAATTGAGCTATTTTTGTATTAGTTCCCTGCCCCATTTCAATTCCGCCATGATTTAAGTGAACACTACCATCTGTATAAATATGCACTAGGGCACCTGCCTGGTTAAGATGGATAGTGGTAAATGAAATACCAAATTTAACTGGTGTAATGGCAATTCCTTTTTTTAAATATTTATTATTCAAATTAAATTTTTTAATTTTTGAATATCTTTTTTTATAATTTGATTGTTTTATTAGTTTATTAAAAATTTCTTGAATTACATTATCTTCAATCTTCATTCCATAATGTGTAATATTCTTATTATTTTTTTGGTAAAAATTATTTTTTCTAACGTCTGCAGGGTCTTTTTTTAAATGTCTTGAAATATTGTCTATTATATTTTCAATAGCCATCATACCTTGATTTCCTCCAAATCCTCTAAAGGCTGTTGAAGAAACAGTATTAGTTTTACAAAGATAGTTTTGTACTTGAATATTTGCAAGGTAGTAAGCGTTATCTATGTGCAGTAGAGCTCTTTCATTAATTGCACCTGATAAATCTGGTGACATTCCACACCTTGATGCTAGTTTAATTTTTAAACCTTCTATAACACCAACATCATTAAAACCAACTTCATACTCTGAATAAAAATCATGTCGTTTTCCAGTTATTATAATATCATCATCCCTATCTAATCTAAGTTTTACTGGTTTGTTTGTCTTGCTTGCGAGTAATGCACAAATACTAGAGGTTAAAAAATTTGTTTCTTTACCACCAAATCCTCCGCCTATTCTTCTTACTAAAACTGTTACACTATTACTTTTTTGATTAAGCATTTTAGAAATAATTTGCTGAGTTTCAGAAGGATGTTGTGTAGAGCTGTATACTAATAAATCTTTATCTTCTTTAGGTATTACAAATGCAACTTGTCCCTCTAAATAGAAATGTTCTTGACTACCTGTTGTAAAATTACCCTTTAAATAATTTTTAGATTTAAGAATGGCATTTTTAGGATTGCCTCTTTGTATTTTTTTACCTTTTAATACGAAGGTTTTTTTCTTTAAAGCTTCTTTTATAGTAACCACAGGTTTTAAAATTTTATAAATAATTTTAGCTTTTAAAACGGCTTTTCTTGCCAAATCAGTAGATCTTGCTGCAACAGCGAATAAAGGTTGACCATAAAATTCCACTTTTTTGGTAGGAAATATTGGATCACCGTTAAAAACTGGTCCAACATCATTCCTTCCTGGAATATCACCATTAGTAACAACTGTAATTACACCTTCACTTTTCCATACTTCCCTTAGATCCATTTTTTTAATTAAAGCATGAGCTTCTTTGCTCCATCCGATTGCCCCATATAAGGTTCCATTTGGTTCATTGATATCATCTGTATAATCTGCAAGCCCAGTTACATGTTTTCTGGCACTATCATGTGGTCTTTTTTCATTAATAAAAAAAAAATTTTTCATTTAATAATTAAGTCTAATTAATTTATTATCTTTAATTTCAGAAAAGCATTTAATTAATAAATTTTTTGCAATTTCCATACGATAATTTTTACTTGCTCTCATATCGTCAATTGGTTGAAAATCTTTTTCTAAACTCATCTGAGCATTTAAAATTACTTCTTCTGATAAATCTGAATTTAAAAGTATTTTTTCACAATGAATCGCTCTTTTAGGTATAGGAGCCATGCCACCGTACGCTATTTTAACATTTTTGATTTTTTTATTCACTATTGTTAAATTAAATGAAGCACAAACTGAAGAAATATCATCATCTATTCTTTTAGATATTTTATAAGCTTTAAAAATATTTTTTTTAAATATTGGAATTTTTATTGAACTTATAAATTGTCCTCTTTTTAACTTGGTTTTACGATAACTAATAAAAAAATCTTTTAGTGGTAAAATTGTTTTTTTATTAAAACTTTCTATAACAATGCTTGCATCAAGTGACAATAATAATGGTAGAGAATCACCTATTGGCGATGCTGTTGCTATGTTGCCTGCCATTGTAGCAACATTTCTTATTTGAACTGATCCATACCTTTTAAGTATTATATTAAAATCTGAATAATATTTTGTTATAAATAATTCAAATTTCCTTAATGGTGTTGTTGCGCCTACCTCAATAAATTTATTACCCTCCTTAATATAATCAAGTTCATCAATTGAATTTAAATAAATAATATTTTCTATATCCTTTTTTTGTTTAGTAACAATTAATGACATGTCTGTACCTCCACTCAAAAAAGATAAGTTAGGATATTTTTTGATAATTTTTTTTAATTCATTAACAGTTCTTGGTGCAAAATATTTTTTATTTTGACTCTTTATATAAATACTTTTTGGTCGTATTTTTTTTAGGAGAGCCATGGTTGTTTTTTTACTTTTTAAAAATTGATCTGATTTTTTATTATCTAAACTTTTCGCAGCATCAATAATTGGTCTATATCCTGTACAACGGCATAAATTTCCTGAAATTGATTCACCAATAATTTTTTCATCATAAGAAGAATTATTTTTATACATTGCAAATAAAGACATTATAAACCCAGGAGTACAAAAACCACATTGAGAACCATGATAATTAACCATTGCACTTTGTACTGGGTGCAAAGAACCATTTTTTAACATTAAATCTTCAACTACCAACAGCTGTTTGCCTTCAAGACTTGTAGTAAAGGCAATGCATGAATTAATTGCTTTATAAACTATATTTTTTTTTTTTAATTCCCCTATTACGACAGTGCAAGCTCCACAACCACCTTCAGCACAGCCTTCTTTGGTTCCAGTTTTTTTTAATTTTAGTCGAATATAATTTAAAATGGTTTCATTGGAGTCGGGATTTTTTATTTCATGAATTTCATTTTCAAAAATAAACTTTATAGTACTGGAAGTCATTTAGCTTCCTCTATAAGTAGAATAACTCCAAGGTGAGACCAGCAAAGGAACGTGATAATGTTCTTTAATATTAGATATTCCAAACTTTATAACGACATCATCTAAAAAAGGTATCTTTGAAATATCAGCAATTTTTTTAAAATAATCTCCAACAAAAAAAACAAGTTCATATTTACCTTCTTTAAAATTTGTTCCATCAATTAAAGCTTGGTCAGACCTTCCATCATTATTTAATATAATGCTGTTAATTTTGTTTTTTTCATCATTATTTTTATAATAATAGAGATCAACTTTAATCCCTTTGCCTGGTTTACCAGAATAAATATCCAAAACATGAGTTGTTAATTTTGCCATAAGATAACTATATTATACAATAATAAAATAATTTAATATGAAAACTATCAGTTCAATAGATAAAATAAATCAACTCTCAAAGAATGATTTTATTGACATTTTTGGAAATGTTTTTGAAAAAACATATTGGATTGCTGATAAAGCCTTTAATATGAAACCCTATAAAAACTTTAATGAATTATTGTCTACAATAATTGAAATTTATGAAAATAGTTCAAAAGAGGAGTGTTTAAAGATTTTTAATGCTCATCCTAAATTAGCTGTTGAAAAAAAATTAACTAAAGACTCACAAAAAGAACAGGATAATGCAAATTTAACCCAGTGTAATAATGAAGAATTTAATGAATTTCAAAATTTAAATACAGAATATATAAAAAAGTTTGGCTTTCCTTTTATAATTGCCGTTAAGGGAAAAAATAAAGATGAGATTTTAATTAATTTTAGAAAAAGAATTAAAAATAAAATTAATTTAGAGTTTGAAGAGGCTAAAAAACAGGTAAAAAAAATTGCAGATTTTCGCCTAAAAGAAATAATTAATTAGTACTTTTGGAAACATAATATGCTACAGCTTTAATTTCTTCTGTGGATAATTGCCCATCGTAGGCTGGCATAACTCCTATTCCATTTGTAACTGCAGAAAGTACTCTTGCAATACCTGGCCTTATTTCATTTAAATTTGGACCAATATTTCCATTAGAATTTGCATCTTGAAGTGTATGACAAGTGGCACAATTACTATCTCCTAAAAAAATTTTTTTTCCTTGGTCAAATAGATCGTCAGCTTTTATATTTTGAAAAGAAAGTAAAATTAACGCAAAAATACAATAAATGATATTTATTAATTTTTTTTCCATTATTAAGTATTAATATAGTATTAAATTAATTTAAATATAAATATGAAAATTTTTGATTGTTTCATGTATTTTGATGAAGAGGTAGTGGTTGATATAAGGTTCAATACATTAAATAAATTTGTTGATTACTTTGTAATCGTGGAAAGTAAATTTACCCACAAAGGAGATCGGAGAGAGTTAAAATTTAATCACAAAAAATTTGAAAAATTTAAAGATAAAATTATTTATTTGATTTATGACGAAGAATCTAAAAAAATTGAAAAAATATCAGAAAAAGATAGTAAGACAGAAAAAGATACCAAGTATATTTTAAATGCTGGATACAGAGAAAATGGTCAGAGGAATTGCATACAAAAAGGACTTGTAGACGCAAAGGAAAATGATCTAATTTTAATATCTGATGTAGATGAGATACCAAAATTATCTGAACTAAATTTCAAAAAAATCAAAGAAAAAATAATCTTATTCAAGCAAGATATGTTTTACTATAAATTTAACTTACGTTTGCCTAATTTGATCTGGACAGGTACTAAGGCTTGTAAAAAAAAACATTTAATAAATCCACAATGGTTAAGAAATATAAAAGATAGAAGGTATTCTTTTTTTAGAATTGATACATTTTTTTCTAAAACAAAATATACAAATATAAAAATTATAAATGATGGTGGATGGCATTTTTCAAATATTAAAACACCTAAAGAAATTGAACATAAACTGAGATCCTATTTGCATCACAGAGAGTTTGATGAACAGCCACTTTCTATTGAAGAAATAGATAAAATTATCAAAAATAAACAAGCAATATATGATTTAAAAGTAGATAAAAATGTCAACAAAATTGGAAATGGAAATATGCTTGAAAAGTTTGAAATAAATAAACTACCAAATTATATTCAAATAAATCAAAATAACTTAAAAGATTGGATAGATTGATGAAAGTGTATTGGATAGCCTTATACAAAAAAATTGATAACCCAGAAAATATTAAAAATTATGGCGAAAAAGTTATTGAAGTTCTAAAAAGTTATGGAGCAAAACCAGTAGTAAGAGGTGGAAAGTTTAAAACATTAGAAGGTGAGGCTTATCCAAGAACTGTAATATGGGAGTTTCCAAATTATGAACAAGCCATCAAATGCCACGATTCTAAGGAGTATCAAGACGGCTGGGCTTTGGCAAAAGATACGACAGATAGGAATTTACAAATTGTAGAAGGTTTTAGTATTGAATAGGTTCTGGATCTATGCTTCTCCACAGATACCATGTTGCAACCGAACAATAGGGAGAAAATTTCTTCTGTAATAAATCAACATATGATTCAGGTGGTAAATATTTTTTTTTATAGTTTTTTGAAATTGCTCTTAGAAGACCAATATCTTGTATAGGCCATATATTTGAACGATTATACGTGAACAATAAAATCATTTCTGCTGACCATCTTCCAATTTGTCTTAATTGGGATAAATAAATAATAGCCTCTTCATCTGACATTTTAGAAATTATTCTATGGTTAAATGATTTATCCAACGTTTGTTTAGCTAAATTTTTTATACCTCTAACTTTTTGTCTACTCAAACCACAGCTCTTAATCTGAATGGTGGATAATTTTGAGATTGTCTTTGCGTTAATTTTATTATTACATTTTTTTTTAAACTTTAAAAAAACTGAATTAGCTGCAACAACACTAATTTGTTGACCTATAATGCTTTTGCATAGTGAATAAAATACATCTTTTCTAGAAGTAAGAACTGTCTCTGAAGGAGATTTATATTTATTAATTAGAGAAGACATAACTTTATCTTTTTTAGATAAATATCTTTTTGCACTATTCCAATATTTTGGTGTTTTACTCATGTCTAGTAGTAGATGGAATTTTTTCTTTATGATAAATTTCTCTTCTAAATATTATAAGAGATGCAAAAATTACCAAGAATGCTCCCATTAATGTTTTTAAAGTTGGTACTTCATTCCAAATTAGATAACCAAAAATTATAGCAAATATTAAAGATAAATATTTTAATGGTGCAACTAAAGACACCTCAGAAAGTTTATAAGATTGAGTTAAAAATAAATTTGCGGCACCACCTGTAACTCCAATTAATACTAATAGAATAAAATCTTGAAAATTTGGCATTATCCACCCTATTGGAATTGTAACTAATCCTGCAATTGAAATAGTAATTGTAAAAAAAATAGAAATAAGCCAAATAGGCTCTGTAGTTGATAACTTTCTAATTGTGATGGTTACTAGTGCCATACCAATACAAAATATTAATGGTAACAAATAATATATATTCATTTCATCAAAACCAGGTTCAGAAATCACAACTACACCAATAAACCCAATTAATACTGCCAGCCATCTAAATACTCCTACTTTTTCACTTAATAAAAAAATTGATAGTATTGTAATAAACAAAGGTGCTGCATACGAAAGACTAACCACAACAGCCAATGGAAGCTCTCTTAGGGCAATAACTATTGCTATTAAAGCCACGAGTCCTGTTAAACATCTAAATAAATGCTCCTTAAGTCTAGTTGTTTTGTAAAAAGTTTTTAATTTATTTTTAGGAATTAGAAAATAAGTTGGAAGAAGTCCAAAAAACCCTCTGAAAAATAAAACTTCTCCTGTTGGATAATCCTCTGACCATTTTACAAGCAAATCCATGACTGAAAAGGTACATACAGATAAGAACATGTACAAAATACCCAATTGATTTTTAGTTAGCATAGCAATAATTTGTAAATCAAATTAAACTATAATCAATGGAAATAGCAGTTTTAGGATTGGGATGTTTTTGGGGACCAGAAAGTAAGTTTAGTAAACTTGAAGGAGTTATCAAG
>Ga0307986_10001095_pt1 | contig 19987 bp, 28 predicted proteins | sample EllFjometageno82_FD_203170 | JGI IMG/M metagenome (GOLD analysis project Ga0307986, IMG submission 203170) | Marine microbial communities from Ellis Fjord, Antarctic Ocean - #82 | ecosystem: Environmental > Aquatic > Marine > Unclassified | place: Southern Ocean | collected 2014-10-09
ATTTAAAAGAGTTCACAGACTTCAGTAACATTGGAGAACAGCGTCCTGTTTACCTTGATGGTAAGCGTGCAATGGACGAGCACGGTAAGCCAGTAATGGAGGACATCTACCGTTACTCAGTCTACGACACAGATGGTAAGACTACCATTGGACAGTTCAAGTATGCTGAACCATCAATCAACTGGAGTTACATTAGAGTACAAACTCTTCACTTCACTAATGATGAGGGAGAGCAATACTTGTACTTCAAGGTAATGAATAAACTTGATACCATTGCTGATGTTCAGAACTTCGTGAAAGGTAAGGCTTTACTCCTTGAACTAACAGAACAACTGTAACAATAGCACCTTCGCTCCTTCGGGAGTGAGGGTACTATATAAATAACATAACATATATTCCCAACCTCTAACCAATTGTTGTTGGATTGACTAGTGATGCGTTTGTGATCGTGTAACCCACATCACATTCGCACCATTTGGTACTATGTCATGACCTAACTTGAAATGTATAATTAAACTAATATAACACTATGAGAAGATTACTCTATAAACTGTTAAGTATTTTACTAACTAAACTACGACCTAAGTCAACACCTACTATTCAACCTTTAAGGGTACAATTGGCTAGTCATCCTTGCTATGAAGCTGTCCCAATAGATACTAAAATAGATGTAAGGTGTGATGAAGCACAAACTTATGATGATTGGATGGTCTATGTAGCTAACCTACAAACTAAAGAACTGTATTGGGTTACGGTTGATGGTAATGGTAATATGTTAAGGCATAGTAAAGGAAGGATAGAAAGAATGAACAATTTTAATAACTAAGCTAACTGAGGAAGATAAGACAGTTAGTATACAAAGTGGATAAATGTGTTCAAGACCAGGCACCACACTCGTAAGTGTAAACAGTAATATTGGTATGCAAAATAAGTATACATGAGCTGTAACATAGAGAACTGGTTAATACAATAAAAAGAGAGGTATAACTAGGTGACTCCTTATAAAACGTTCAGCCTCAATACCAGCACTAAACGAAAGTTATAGCCTGTTGTGTTGTGCCTGAGTTGTACCTCTCTTTTACAATAACTGTTGATAAATGATTACTGATTATGCTTTAGGCTAAAGGTAACGGCAGTATATTAATAACAGGTGTAACAATAAGCCCAACGGTTAGTGATAACCATCTAGAGTTGGTGTCGAACAAGTAGTCCTTATGGGGTAAACCGCGATGAGGCTATAAACCGCTGCTTGACCTGTTATTATCTAATAAATACTAATTAAACTAAATAGAGAGATGAATATTGAAAAACTATCAAAAGAGTTCTATGCTGAAGCATTAGAAGAAAATCAATGTAAAAAGACATTAAGCACAATAAAAGAATGTGAAGAATGGATTAGACATTTACTAGAAACTGGTGAATACACACATAATAACGAGTCATTAACTAATCTATTAACTGAATTAACTAGAATACCTTTGACTAAGAATCACCCATTAAATAAATATAACTAAACATAAATAAAGAGATGAAGGATGAAACTAAATACTTCATTGAGCAAAATAAGCTGGCTCAAGAAGTAGACAAGGTACATAAACAGAATGTTAGGGAGTTTGATGACTATTTTAATAATAGTGGACAAACAGAGAAGACATTACCTTCTTTAGCATTGTATCAAGAATATATACCTAAGAAGTTTGAATCAGCAAGGAAGTTCAAGACTAGATTAAAAGAACCAACTAAGTTTGATACCTATCTAAAGACATTAGAGGTGGATTTAAACAAATACATAAAACACGATGATAAAGAATATTGGTAACAAACTATATAAGTATAGTTTAATAAAAAGTAATAGTATTGAAATTAGGAAAGCTAAATACTTAGGTTATGGTGTATTTGCAACTAAAGATATAGATGAAGGTACAGTAATTGAGGAGTGCGTGGTAGCAAAGGATATATTACCACGCACAAATCATGCGCTTAGTAACTATAGATTTGCAGGTGAAGGACATGATGTTATAATATTAGGGAATGCTTCTGTATTAGGGCATAGTAAAACTCCTAATTGTCACATTGTACAAAATATGGACTACGAAAGAGTAGTAAGAATAGTAGCACTGAGAAGAATATTAACTAATGAAGAACTAACACATACTTATAACGACGAATATGAAACTTAAATTAAAAGGTAGGGTCGTATCTACAAAAGGTACAGACGCTAGAATCAGAAGAATTATAAAAGTTTGCACAACTCTAAAGAGAACGCAATCAATAGTTAAAGCACAGATGACACAATTTGTGATTTTAATGTTAAGTGAAAAATTAAGAAAGGTTGGCAGTGTTTCCTACGAAACTGCACATGTAATCTCATAAAAATAAATAAATGAGCGAAACAACAAACATTATCGATCCTACTAACTCAGTTGAGTCACTAGCATCGGGAGATGTACTGATTATCAGTGCAACACAAACACAAGATTATGCTAACACTAGCATGGTTACTTTAGAATGGGCTGAGAAAATGCCTTCATCAATTACTAGTCGCAGGAAAGTGACAGCAATTCAGTTATTAAACACTTCTAACGATAAGTTTAGTTCAGGAGCACAAAGATGCTGGGAGTCTTATACTTCAGCAGATTTAAAGACATTTCTAGGTATTGACACGAGTTCTCAAAATGATGCATGGTATATAGCATCATCTAAAAATGGAGATAGTGTAACTATTATGGATTTAAATATCTTAAACCCAGTTACAATGTTGGGAGATATAGAATGTGCTTGGAAAATGGAAATCAATGAAACTATTGAGCCAGACAAATATCAAAAGGACAATCCTGAAGCAACTTGTAAAAGAGCAGGTAAGGATGGAGCTGAAATTACTCACGAAGGACAATTAATGTGGAGAAATACTGAGATGATCTTAGTTGACCCATCAGATGAAGAGTCATTTGTAGAGCATACATACCTTGTACCTGATGCTAGAAAAGTTACAGCTGACCAGTTACAAGAGCAAGAGCTTGACTTTGAAGAAGTTAGTATGGTAAGTGAAGAAGTAGCAGAAGTAGTAGGTTAATATTAATATGAGTGTAAAGAAATTAAGTATAATAGAGCTGATTGGACTCGCCGTTGTACTTAATTTCTTTATATTTGTTAAAAGAATTGAATTATGATATATTTTATAGGACCACCTAGTATATTACCTCAATGTGAGGTAGCAACAGTAGAAGATGCAAAGAAGTATTGTGAAAGCAAGACAGTTTTAGGTGTTGATACAGAGACTGAGGGACTTGACTTTACCTGTAAGAAGATGATCATGTTTCAAATTGGGGATGAAGAGAACCAATACATAATAGATACAAGACATATAAGTATTGAACCATTAAGGGATATACTTGAGAGTAGGGATATAGTTAAGATATTTCACAATGCTAAGTTTGACTATAAATTCATTAAAAGATGGGCTAACATAGAGTGTGAGGGTGTATATGATACATTCTTAACTGAATTAGTAAACAATTGTGGTAAGAAGATAGGATTTGGGTTAAAAGACCTAGTTAAGAGGGAGTTTAACATTGAATTAAACAAAGAGGTAAGGAACAAGTTCATTACATTAGATGGTGCACCTTACACGCAAGCTCAGATAGTTTATGGGGCTAAAGATGTTGAGTATTTATGTAAGTTGAGAGATATACAGATACCTAAGACTATAACTAATCGTTTAGAAAGAGTAGTAGACTTAGAGAATGAAGCTGTATTGGCATTTGCAGACATAGAGTATAATGGATTAGGACTAGATACAGAAGCTTGGAAAAAGATAGAGAAGAGAAATCTATTACAAGCTGAAGCTTTATTAATAAACTTAGACAACACATTAATAGAAGATACTAGGTTACAGAGATTTGTAGCTAAGTATATACAAGCTGATATGTTCACAGATGTACAAGACTTAAGGAAGGTGGACGTTAAATGGACATCACCTAAACAAGTGTTGAATGTATTTAAGACTCTTATTAGCAGTTTAGAGAATGTAAACGGTAAAGAGATGTATAAGTATAGGTATAAATATCCTATTATAGATATATACGTGCAGTATAAAGAGGCTATGAAATTGTGTACATCATATGGTGATGCATTCTTTAAGAACCTTAAAGCTGATAACAAGATACATACTAATTTTCACCAAATTCTAGATACAGGTAGAGTTAGCTCTTCAAAACCCAACATGCAACAGATACCTGCAGATAATATCTATAGGAATTGTTTTATTGCACCTGAGAGTTGGAGCTTTGTAAGTGCTGATTACTCATCCCAAGAGTTAAATGTAATTGCCTTTGGATCTAAAGACCCTGTTTGGTTAAAGGCTTTAGAAGAAGGACAGGACTTACACTCTACCTGTGCTGAGTTGGTTTATGGTGAACAATGGTATGATGCAGCAGAAGAAGACTGTGCATATTATGCAGAAAATGCGAGGCAAAAGTGTAATTGTCCATCACATAAGAAGCTTAGAACTAATGTTAAGACTATTAACTTTGGTTTAGCTTATGGTATGGGGCCTAATAAACTGGCTGATACTATTAACATTACAACTGATGATGCGAAGCTTCTTATCGAGAAGTATTTCACAGCGTTCCCGGCTATTAAAGGATTCTTGGATAAATTAGGTGACTTTGGTAAGAAGAAAGGATTTATAACTACATTCCCTCCTTACAGAAGACGTCGTTGGTTTACCAATTGGTACCCAAGGATATGGGAACACAGGTCAATGTCAATGGAGCTTGGTAGTATTGAGAGAGCTAGTAAGAACACACCAATTCAAGGGGCTAGTGCTGACATGACTAAGAGAGCGTTAGTATTAATGCGTGACTATATTAAAGAGAACGAAGCACCAGTTCAAATAGTTATGACTGTGCATGATCAGATAGATACTATATGTAGGAACATCTATCTAGACGAGTGGACAGTTAAAATGAAGGAATTGATGGAAGAAGCAGCTGATGAGATAGTGACTAATAAACTATTAAAGGCTGAAGTAACAGTGAGTGATTGTTGGGAGAAATAACATAATATTTAATTAAGCGTTTATATTTCAGTATATCTCCCAACATTCATACACTATTAACATTACGAAGGGGTGAGCATAAAGGCGTTTTTGCCATAAGGTTAATACTCTTGCTCACCCTGGAGTAAAAACCTATGAAGGTGAAATACACTTTTAAGGAGATAAATAGTGCTAATATGTCCAGTTTATTGGAGATAAAACGAGACAAAATCGTTGAATGCATACAACAAAATGAGCCGATTTGATACGCTAATTGGCTCAAATGATACGATAAAAGAGTAAAGACCCTCTCACTAATAAGGGCGTAGAATTATGGAAAAACTAGAAACTGTACTCTTAATACTAGGTGTTTTGTTTATAGCAGTATGTATTGGAGGGATGAGGGGCCCAAGTGAAAATGAAAAGCTTCTTGATAAGATGAATAAATTAAAAGAGAAAGAAGATGAAAGAAATAGATGACATGCTTAAACAATGGATACATAGTAGTATCATAAGAGCAAAATTAAGACGACTAATAGTAAAAGAATTAATAAAAACTGTATCACAATGAGAAAAGAAATAATGTATGACCCAACTACACAAGGTAGCTTTAGAATGATGTTTGGATTTAAACAACCATCATGCTATCGTCACCAGAAATGGGTATCAATCGCTAAAGTAAAAAATACTGCAGCTTCACGAAGGTTAAAAGCACAATTGACATGATTAGACAAACACAGGTTAACTCCCTTAAAGAGTTAAAAGACTTAAGCGGTAAGAGAAAGACTGTTTATAATGTAATAAAGTATCTTAAACCAGCTACTAATAGAAATATAGCTAAGCATTTAGGTTGGGATATAAATAGAGTGACTGGAAGAGTAACAGAGCTTGTAGGTTTAGGGTTAGTTGATTCTGATGGTACTCATAAAGATAATGAAACTAATAGAACTGTGACATTATGGAAAACGCTATAAATGAAGAGAAAAACAAACAACAGAGAAAGGCGCTTAATGCTTGGGCTCGCAATAGTGGTACTGGCAGTATTATTGCTGGGACTGGATTTGGAAAATCTAGATGTGGTGTCCTTGCATGTAAGTATATTCTTGATCGTTTTCCTACTTCTAAGGCGCTGGTTTTAGTCCCTACCATACAACTCCAAGAGCAATTTGCGGGAGAGTTTGAAAAATGGGGGTGTGGTCACTACTTGGATAACATTGATATAATGTGCTATCAAAGCGCTTATAAACTACAAGGACAAAAGTATTCGATAGTTATATGTGATGAAGTGCATTTAGGCTTAAGTAAAGAGTATAGGAAGTTCTTTAAGAATAACTCTTATAAGCATTTACTTGCAATGACAGCTACAATACCTGAAGAGGTGGAGTATAAATTAGAGCTGTTGAAGATGGCCCCTAAAGTATATGAGATAACTCTAGACCAGTGTGTGTCAATGGGTTTAGTATCTCCTTATGAAATATACTGTGTACCCCTTGAACTTACATTTGGGGAGAGGCTATTGTATGATGATATACATAAAGAGTTTGTAGGACACAAGTTAGCTCTTGGTCCTGATGCATTTAGTTTGGCTAAGGTATTCCTTGGTAGTAAGCAAGCGACATCAGAAGAGAAGCATCATGCTAGTGGGTTTTACAAAACTATAAGAGAACGTAAAGGTATTGTAGATCAAGCGTATGCAAAAGTGGATAAGTTTAAAGAGATAGTAGAGGCTAACCCAGATAAGAGGATAATTACATTTGGAGGCTTAAATGAATTCACTGATCGACTAGCAGAAAGTGTTGCGCCGCTGGCAGAGGTATATCACAGTAAAAGAACACTTAAGAAGAGAAGAGAAGCATTGAGGAGATTTAAAGAAGGGGAAGTAAACATATTATGTTCAACAAAGGCATTAAATCAAGGATTTGATATACCTAATGCCAATTTAGGGATAATATGTGGATTAACTTCCAAAGCTTTGTCAATGATCCAACGAATAGGGAGACTAATTAGATTTGAAGAGGGTAAGGTAGGTAAGGTATATATACTATATATCATCAACTCTCAAGAAGAAAAGTGGTTAAAGAATTCAGTTCGTGATTTGAGTGGAGTAAAATGGCTATAAAAAATAATTAAATACGTGTTATCATATGAAAAAAATTAGTATATTTGCATTAATGTTCCGTTCAACTGTAAAGAAATTTTGTATATGAGGTTAGAAATAGACTTAGAAGTCCTAAAGCTTACAAAGATGAGCTCTGACGATTATCTCTATCTTTACCTAGTATATAGAAAAGGATTTAATTATTTGAACATCCTCAATTTAAAACCAAATTTAGACGAATTGAAAGAAAATAGCTACATAGAGATAGGTGAAACTGTTGAAGACCATAGGGTTACTCAAGAGTTCATCAATCTCTTTGTATCTAATTTCGAACAAATGTTCACTGAATTGATTAACAAATACCCCTGGAAAGTATTATCACCAGGGAGAGGAGTACGTGTGTTGCATGCCATCGATCCCAAAGCAAAATCAAACGATAAGGCTAGAAATAGATATAAAAAGATTGTTGATAGTAAACCAGTTTTACATAAACATATCATGGAATGTCTAGATAGACAGCTTTTAGTAAACAAAGAAAGCCTCGGATTCTTACAGAATTTAGAGGTTTGGATTAATAACTATACTTGGGAAAAGTATGAAAACTTAAACGATTATGCACCAACCGACGAAACAAAATCAAGAATCACAAGATCCCTTTAAAAAGAGAGGCTTTAAAAGTATAAATAAAGCTATATCAGCATCGTTACACCAGGTAGTAAATGGTATGACGGGCAGGAGACTTGTCTTTCCAACAGCATGGCCTAGATTAAATAAGAATTTACTAGGAGGACTACAACCAGGTAAGATGTATGTAATTGCAGGACGACCAGGAGTAGGGAAATCAGCATTTAGTAATCAATTAATATTTGATTTACTAGATAACAACGATAAGAGTAACTTACTTGTTTTATACTGGAGTTTTGAGATGCCAGGGTATCAGCAGATACTTAGAGCAGGCTCTAAAGGCTCAGGTAAAGAGATAGGAGACTTATTATCAGTTACAAATAGATTAGATAACGACGCATATGACCACTTCAAAAAAGAAGTTATGAAGTATGCTAACTATCCAGTTCATTTTAACAACGTTCCTAGAGATATGGAGTTTATTAAAGACTCTAACAGTGAGATAGCACAGAAGTACCCTGATAAAACTATAGTTAATGTATTTGATCATTCCCGCTTAATATTAAGCAACAAGGATATGGAACTGCAAAAACTAAATGAGGTTAGTAAGGGGTGCATGTGGATGCAATCAACAATGGGGTGTATTAATATACTCTTATCACAGTTAAATAGAAACATAGAGCAGGAACATAGAGCTAAAGCACAGTACCAACCACTCCTAACAGATTTATTTGGGGGAGATAGTATTGGGCAAGACGCGCATGTAGTTATGATGCTACAACGTCCTCATGATTTATATGGTATCACTGATACATATTGTCAAGAGGATCCGGTAGGATTATTAGCTGTACATGTAGAGAAGAATAGAGATGGCTTATTAGGTATGATACCTTATGAAGCTGAAATGTCAACGTTTACAATTAAAGAGAGACCATAATGAAAAAAACATCAAAAATAGCACTTGAAATATGTAATAATTTAAATCGCACCATTAGAACAATGAAAGTGTTAACACCTGTAGAAAGTGTATGTAGCTTTAAAACTCCTACGAGAGCTAAAAAAGCTACTCTAGAACTAATGTTAAGTAAATTAATGAAGACGCATAAAATAAAAACAAAAGATTTAATACTATGAATTTACCAACGGAAAAAATAAAAGCGAGCCGTAAATCGCCAAAGAACATGATAATATATGGGGCCCCTAAAATAGGGAAGACTACCGTATTAACACAATTAGAAAACTGTTTAATTATAGACCTGGAATCAGGTTCAGATATGGTGGATGCTTTGAAGGTTAAAGTAAACAACTTAAAAGAGCTTGCAGATGTAGGAAGGGAAATAATTAAACAGGGAAAACCATATAAGTATGTTGCCATTGACACTATCTCGAAGCTAGAGGAATGGTGTGAAGATGAAGGTAAGCAGATTTATATGAAGACTCCTATGGGTGTAAACTTTGAGAAAAAGAACCCTGGTATGTCAATCCTATCCTTGCCTAATGGCGCCGGCTACTTATATTTAAGAATGGCCTACAAAAAATGGATAGATAGAATGAACATGCTAGCGGATCATATCATCTTAGTTGGACACCTCAAGGATAAGATGCTTGAGAAGAAAGGAAAAGAGGTTGCTGTTAAGGACCTTGATTTAACCGGAAAGATCAAACAGATTACGTGCGCTAATTCAGATGCTATAGGGTATATCTACAGAGAAGGGGATGAAACTATGGTCTCATTTGACTCTCTTGAAGATACAATAGCAGGGACAAGATGCGCACACTTAAAGGGGCAGACCATGCCTATGAAATGGTCATCAATATTTATAGACTAATTAAACATGATTGAAGGAAACGTACCAACTAACGGCAAGGTTGTAAAACAAGAAACGCCAGCAGAGATTACCATCTCTATGATCACTGAGGATCTAAAGAATGGTATTAATAAGGCAGAGATGTCTATTAAATACAGTATCAAACCCTGGGAAGTAGATGAGATGTTCAAGCATCCTCTTCTTAAAGGTAAGAGGCCTGCTAGAAGAAGAACTTTATCTTTTAGCTTTGTAGATGATGTATCTACAGATGCTGTTAAAGAGATTATTGAGGAGGTAAACCCTGCGCAAGTAACTCTAGAACAAGCTATCGATGAGGTTACTGAAACAGTTACAGAGGTAAAAGAGCAAATGCAAGAAACGCAAGAAGCTATTACTGATGTACTGGGTGCTACTGAATTTGATGATTTTGAAGACCTGGGCAGTGAAGGGGATTATCATCAACCACCTACTTTGGAAGATACTTTAGAATTAGTAGAAGAACAAGAGATGGAGATAGAAGACGTAGAAGAAGATAGTAGCAACACATTTAACTTATAATTAATAAATAAAACAGTAAAAAAATGGCAATACAAAGTAATGCAAACGACGTAGTAGACGCAGGCGCAGAATTATGGTCTGGAATCACAAACATGAAAGTAATAGCAGTTAATCCTACACTAGCAGAGTTAAACGCTATGGAGATTAATGCTAAGACAGAACCTAACTATAAAGTAGAGTTCAGTGGTCAAGCTTATAACAAGATAGTATTCTGGATAGGAAATGAGGATGCAAAAGTTAAAGCAGAGATCTTAATGGCTCCTGAGCCTAGAACATCTAAGACAGGTAAATACCAATGGATAAATAAATTTGGTACAAGCTGTTGGTCCGATGCTGAACCTACATATGATTGGTTTAAAGCTGATGGTCAACATAAATGTATGATAGGAGAAGAGACTCTTATTAAATTTATGACTGCTTGGGCAAATGTACTTAAAGGAGGAGAGGTAACGTTAGACACTATGCAAGACATCGCAGCAGGTAATGTTACAGAGCTTAGAAGTTACATAGAAGGATTGAAAGAAAATGAGATCAAAGTCTTAGTAGGAGTTAAAGATGGTAAGTATCAAAGTGTTTATTCTAAATACTTTGGGAAAGCTAGTGTTAATCGTACAGACTTCTTTGTTAATGAATTAAATAAAGAATTTGGTAGCTTTAACGCAGACTTTAATGCTGACCTTGTATGGGGAACGTATAAGCCTACAGCTTCACTGGTAACTCCAGATACTACTGAGGATGATAAAGATTGGGAATTCCCAGATGCACCTCAAACTAGTGCTAAAGAAACGGTAGACTCTCCGTTTTAATGGCTATTGACTGCAGAAGCAGTAATGATACCTTATCAAAAGATGTCATACTCGGTAAAATTACTGAGTATGACATTTTTAGGTACTATTGCCCCAATTTTAAAGAGCTTAATAGAAAGTTTTTAAGTGACTTACGACAAGATAAGTCTCCTACTGTTTCTATCATACCTTATAATGGAAGACTATTATATAAGGACTTTGGAAATGCAGATGCTTTTGACTGTTTCAGCTATGTTAAGTATAAATATGGATGTTCTTTTGTAGAATCTTTAAGAATTATAGATAATGATTTTGGATTAAACCTTAGTCCTAATTTAAAGGGTATTCAATTTACAATGGGGTTAATGGCATCTAAGCAAAATGCTCCTGTTTTTAGTAAACCTGCAGTAATTATTCGGAAGAAACGTCGGCCCTGGAATAAAGAGGATGCGACTTTTTGGGCCAAATACTTGGTGACTAAACACATTTTGTCTATGTTTGCAGTAGAACCAATAAGTTATTTTTGGATTAACGACGCTAGATTCACATGTAATTCAGTTAGTTACGCCTTTAAATTTAAAAATCGATATAAAATTTACTCTCCTTACGAAGATAAAAATAAGTGGTTAAGCAATACAACAAAAACTGATGTACAAGGCTACGACCAACTCCCGACTAAAGGTGAGAGACTTATCATTACCTCTTCTCTCAAAGATGTTATGTGTTTACATGCAACCGGCTACAATGCCATCGCTATGCAAAGTGAGATGCAAATACCTAATGAGGATTTAATAAGTGAGTTAAAAGAAAGATTCGAAACAATAAACATTTTATATGATAATGATTTTGACAAGACAGATAATCCTGGGCAAACAATGGCTAAGAAAATCTGTAATTTATATGGTTTTAAAAATATCTGCATACCTGACATCCTCAAGGCTAAGGACCCTTCTGACTTGGTGGCTAAGGTAGGCAGTTTTAATGAACTTAAAAATATAATAAATGACCAGAGATGAAATTATTGAAAAGCTACGAATAAAGAAAGGGTTCCTAAAGAAAGGATCTCAATGGCTAGCTGATAAATGGGACGTTGATATAGCAATCATCAAAGACTGTAAGAAGCTTGTAACCTCTGAAGAGTGGGTACAGGAAAGAATGAACAATGATAACGGACACGATTTAAGTGAAAGTCAAGCATTTTCCAAGCACCTCTTAGATAATGGCCTAACAATGTCAGATGTAAAATCTGTTAAATTTTGGCAGAACTTTCAAGGTGAGCAAAGATATAGTATAGTGACTCATAACCAGTGGCATGAACAGCCTCAAGTTAAAGATGAACTATTAAACTATATTAAAACTCATTCCCACAAAGTAAACAAGATTGCCTATAAGAAGGCTAAAGATCCTATCTGTTATGAAATCTCCTTACCTGATATTCACTATGGTAAATTCACTGAGGATGCTCCAAATGCAATAGAAGAACAGTATATGAAAGCTATTGTAGACCTGCACAGGAAAGCAGATGGAGTAGACATTGAAAGGTTTCTATTGCCTGTAGGTAATGATGGCCTCAATTCAGAAGGATTTTCTAGAGCTACTACTAAAGGAACACCTCAGCATGATAGTATGCAATGGAGGCAATCTTTTAGAGGTTATTGGAACTTAGTTATGAAAGCAATTGACTACTTAGCGCAGTTTGCTCCAGTAGATGTTATTGTTGTACAAGGTAACCATGACTTTGAACGAATGTTTTATGTGGGAGAGGTATTAGATGCTATGTATCATAAGAATAAGAATGTGAATATAGACAACAGTCTAGACACACGTAAGTATTATGAATATGGGATCAATATGATTATGTTTACTCACGGAGACAAAGAGAAGCCTCAAGAATTACCATTATTGATTGCTACTGAGCAGCCAGAGATGTGGAGTAGATCTAAAGTTAGGGAAGTACATTGTGGACATAAGCACAAAGAAATGCTTAATGAATACATGGGAACTAAAGTTAGATTTATACCATCGATATGTGGTAATGATGCTTGGCATAAAACCCAAGGATATGTAGGGACCTTAAGATGTGGGCAAGGATTTATCTGGAATAAGAATAGAGGACTGGAAGGGTACCTTCAAACTAATGTTATGAGCTATGACCTGGAGACCAAATAAACCAAGTAGAAGTAAAGTTAGGAATGCAAAGAAGTCAACTTATGACGGGCATAATTTTCAATCTAACTTAGAACTCTATTGTTATAAAAAGCTTGAAAAGGCAGATATACCAGTAGAATATGAAGAGCACACTTTTACCATCTTTGATGCACTATTATATCCTCAAGCATGCTATGAGGGAACAGCAAAGAAATTGTATAATAAGGGTAGTAAAATTAGGCCCATTACTTATACTCCTGATTTTGTAGATCCTAGAGGTAAATGGATTATTGAGACTAAAGGGTACGCTAATGAATCTTTCCCATTAAGATGGAAACTATTTAAAAAGCACCTGAAAGATAACAATAAGACTTATGTACTATTTATGCCTCGAAATCAGAAGCAAGTAGATGAGGTAGTAGAACTTATCAAACAATTATAGGTCGAAGGCGTAACATACCCATTCTAGATGTTATTGTTTAGAAGCCCTTCTTCCTTTTATATTATAAAGAGCCCTATAAACGGGCTCTTTTTTATTAACCAATTAAAATTAAACTATGTCAGAATTAGTAAGCCCATGCTGTGGGGCAGAATACACAGATAATGATGACGGGGACAGCTATTGCTGTGGCGCACCTATAGAAAATGGAATATGCCAAAACAAAGACTGTTTAGATCATGCAGAACCTGAAGAAGGCTTTATATGTGAAGACTGTGATGAGTTCTTTGAAAACCCTGTGAAAGATTATGAATTCCATGATCAAATGAAAGATCGCGCTGCAGAAGATAAAGCAGACGCAGAAAGAGACGAAAAATGAGAACAAACCAAGAACAACTCTCTAGAATATCAAAAACGTTGATATTTTCAGAGCCTTTCTACGGTATATTTCTTATAGGATTGCAAAAGCAATTTACTATGAGTTGTGCTACCGCAGGTGTAGGAAAACACGGCATAGGTATGAGGTTAGTAATTAACCCAGACTTCTTTATGGACCTTAGTGAAGAACATCAACAAGGTCTACTAAAACATGAGCTGTTACATATAGCTTTTGGACATATTATATTGTCAGACAGATACTCTAACAAAAAGCTATTTAATATTGCGGCGGATATAGAAATCAACCAATATATTGATGCTAGAATGTTGCCAGATGGCGGATTGAAGTTAGATTCATTTCCTGGAGTATATTTACCAGAGAAAGCTGGTACTAAAGTATATTACGATCTGCTTAATGATACTTGTGATCAAAATGGTGATTCAGAGAATGAGGCACTACAGAAACTTCTAGGAGATATGGACGGTAACAGTCAGTATGACCATAAAGAATGGGAAGAAATTAGTGATTTACCTGAAGCAGAGAAGAAGTTAGTACAGAAACAGTATGAACATCAAATGAAGGAAACCGCAAAAGAGATACAAAAGAAATGTGGTAACATACCTGGTGAGCTAGCTGAGATTATTGAAAGACTCTTTACTATAGAGCCTCCTAAGTTCAATTGGAAGGCCTATCTTAAAAGGTTTATTAACAACTCTTCTACAGTCTATACTAAGAAGCTTCGAAGAAAGAACAACAAACGTTACTCTGGTAATCCGGGCCTAAAGATCAAACACAAGAATCACGTGCTCGTAGGTGTTGACACTTCAGGGTCCGTAAGCAGCGAGGAGTTAGTAGAATTCATGCATGAGATATGTCATATGCATAAAACTGGTAACACAATCACTGTAGCGCAATTTGACACAACGGTAACAGATGTGTCTCTTTTTAATCCTAAGAAAAGTTGGGAAATTAAAGGTAGAGGCGGTACAGATTTCCAACCGGTGGTAGACCATTACAATGACCCTAATAATAAATACTCAGGGTTTATATGTCTAACAGATGGAGAAGCACCAAATCCAGATAACTGCCCAAAGAATGCTTTATGGGTACATAGTACTAGGTGTCGTATCAATGAGGACCTCACCGGTATGAAAATTCAATTAAATTAAATCAAATCAATTAAACAAAAAATTATGAATGAAGTAAATTTAAACATTGATGAACTACAAGGTTTTGTAGATCACATCATAACAAACAATCGACACTTACAATCACAGGGGAAAAAACCTGTAGCAATTGAAGTAGTAGGTGAATCAGGTATTGGGAAAACAACCAGTATCATGGACATGACAGCGCGCCACGGCTTAGACTTTGTTAAGTTAAACTTAGCACAGATCGAAGAATTAGGTGACTTAGTTGGATTTCCTATTAAACAGTTCCAAATGTGGACTGAGAAAGATGGAAAGAAAATAGGTAAATGGATAGATGAGGTTGCAGTAGATGCGCAACATAAACTTGGCTTCCAAACAACAGGTAAGAGTAGAATGAGTTATAGTGCCCCGGAATGGATTGCAGATAAGAAAGCCGGCGGTGTATTATTACTTGATGACTGGAATAGAGCTGATACTAGATTTATTCAAGCATGTATGGAGTTAGTAGATAGACAAACTTACATCTCATGGTCCCTTCCTAAAGATTGGCATATTATATTAACTGCTAATCCTGATAATGGGGATTATATGGTTAATAGTGTGGATTCAGCACAGAAGACCAGATACATATCAGCTAACTTAAAGTTCGATATAAATGTATGGGCACGTTGGGCTGAAGAGAGTGGAATGGATACTAGATGTATCAACTTCTTATTAATGCACCCTGAATTAGTGACTCAAGAAACTAATGCCAGATCTATATCGACGTTCTTTAATAGTATATCAAGTATACCTAAGTTTGAAGATCAATTGCCTTTAGTGCAGATGATTGGAGAAGGTTCAGTGGGTAATGAGTTCGCTTCTATGTTCACTACGTTCATTAATAACAAGCTTGATAAGTTGGTAACTCCACGTGAGTTAGTGACAGGTCCTGACGAAGTATTACTCGAATTAAGAGAATGTATTGGTAAAGACGACGAGTACAGAGCGGACATAGCAAGCCTTTTAGCTACAAGAGTAGCCAATTTTGCTGTTGCTTTCTCCAAAACGGACACCGTAACTCAAAAAGTGCAAGATCGACTGATTAAGCTGTGCACTTTAGACTATTTAACTGATGATTTAAAATACTTAGTAGTTAGAACTATATTTAATGGTAATAAAGCTAAATTTAACAAAATGATGATGAATCCAGCTATCATTAAAATGACTGTGAAGTAATGGCTAGTAAAAATGTACATACCGGAGATTACCCTGAACAAGTAATTACTGATTTAGGGTTTGTAGACATGGTTACTGTAGGATTTGTAACAAGTCAAGTAGAAGATATGTTTCTATCTGAGTCTGTAGCTCAGTATGATAAAGTAAGAGATCTTTTAACAACTGAAACTACCGCGGATTTAACGGTAGTTAAACGAGCATTCGTATTGCCTATGCATAATGTATCTACTGATAGATTGAAAGCTTCCCTTAAGGAGCATAAGATTTCTGTTACTAATGATTATGAAAAAGCGGATTTTATTATCCCTCATACTAATTTTTATGAAGAGTATCATAATGCAGCTAATATCCCTCAGACTAAAATGATGTTTAAATTATCTAATGGATATTATTGCCACGATCACAGGCCTTTAACTCAGGACTATCACACTAGAACTGGTAATGATGTTATATTAGACTCTAGAAGTCAAGAGAATTTCTACCAGCATAACATGAATTATGAAAGTGCACCTTTTGATTCTTTTGTCTTCAGTAACATGTCACTGGTGTTAGCAGATCTAATTGAGAAAGGAGAAATGCAAGTTATTACAACTGATACTATACTTAATCAATCAGCTAACAGGATTCCTATAACTGAGCAGTTAATGGAAGATATTAGAAAGATGGTAGATACTTACAGTTCTAGCGATGAGGATATAGAAATGGCGGGAAAGATAATTCCAACTATAGATCCTACAGGAGAGCCTTTTCTACTTTATAATTCTGCTGCTATGTTAGAGAATGTTAGTTACAAGTTTAATAGAAATAAAGATGTTCAATATTGGTTAGATAAATATGGTATTCATCGTTTATCTAGATTGAATGCTGAAGAGGCTATTAAACATTTTGAAGAGCTAGGACAGCTAGATTCAAGATGTTTTAAAGCGCTAGAAGTAAAATGTAGGGAGCAGATACAAATTCACAATAGAGAATTGTATACGTTCAAAGTTCAAGTTAAACCGGAGTACAGAAAGTACATGGAAGACGTCGAGTAGGATGCTTTTCTCATCCGTGTTTAATTGATTGCATAGAGGGGGCCAGAGATGGTCCCCAATATGTTTAACCTTAATAAAAATAAAATATGAAAGAAACAACAGCACTAATAGATGGAGATAGCTTAATCTATTATGAAATGGGTAAACCAACCCTAGAGGAAGCTCTACAAGGTATAGATAGTAGGCTAGAAGATATGTTTACTAAAACAGGAGCTACACAATATGCAGGGTTTTTAACTACAGGTAAATGTTTTAGATATGCTAGAGCTGAAACAAGGGCATACAAAGGAAATAGAAAACATGGTGATAAGCCTATTATATTTCCAGCTATTAAAGAGTACTTAAAACAGAAATGGAACTTTAAAGCAGTTACTGAATTAGAGGCAGATGATCTAGTCTCTGTGTATCATGAACCTTTCAACACAGTTATATGCAGTCCTGATAAAGATGTATTATATCAAAATAGAGGATTACATTATAACTACGGGAAGTCAGAAACTGTTCTGGTAGATGATGTAGAAGCTGTAACATTCTTATGGAAACAAGTGCTCATGGGAGACTCGACCGACGGTATTCCTGGACTCCCTAAAGTAGGGCCCAAGACAGCTGACACTTGGTTAAAAGATGTGTCTAGAGATGTTATGCCTCAATTTGTATTAAACAAATACATAGAAAAATTTGGAAATCATGAAGGAATTCTTAAATTTGTAGAGACCTTTCGACTAGTTTATATCTTAAAGAATCTTGAAGAGGTGAAATTAGAGACAGGAGTTGAACTTCCTAAACTAGAGATTACGAAAATAAATACTAACATAGAAACCACAGATGACATATGGGCGTAACCTGCACAACACTTATTTACACACCTATAAATGCTATTAGCTTTAGAATAGTAGGTGGAACAAAAATTATCAAACCTCACTTTAATGTTAAAAATGTTATTACTTCCCTAGAAACGGGGAAGGGCATATTCTTAACAGTAGGAGATATGATAAAAGTTAAAGGAGTAAAGTATGTAGCAGGAGATATAGTTAAATATCAAATGGGAGAAGTGGTTCACTATGATGTATCAATGTGTACTAGGACTAAGGCTTCTACATTTATACTTCCTCTACTAGGGGGAACTAAAAAGCTCTTTCTTTGGAATACTTACTTTGTAAATGCGCATTTAAATGAGGACAAGACTCTTACACTAGTATATAGAGTAGCTAATGATCCCCTGTTAAATAGATTCAGGAGTACTATAGAATCGTTTTCAATCTTCCTGGAAGAAGAGACGATAGGAGATATGTTTGTTGCATATAAATTAAAGATACGCCCTAAACATTTGAAAATAGTTAACTTATTTATTAATGGAAAATACTCCAAATTCCCTATGGAATATAAGTTGAAAGTGTTAGACTTTCATGACAAGGAGATAGACAATATAATAGGTCAAGTGTTATTTAAAAGTAAAAAGCGTCGAGCATATCTAGAAAAACAACTTGGGTGTGAGATAGATGAGGATATAGATCTTCTTAGTTTACCTGATGGTGAAGAATTTAATTTAAACAAATATATAAAATGACAGAAGAAAAAGAAAACCACAACTCTCTCTACTGGGAGAAAGATCGAAACGGAAAAGACACTGCAGGAAGTGCGTTTTTTGCAACCAGAGTGGATAATATAGCTAAAGGTATAACAGATTTATTAAAGGAAAAGAATAAAGCATACGGTAACACAGCTCTAAACCCTACTAATGTATTTAGTAAGCTTAGTGCTACAGAGGCTATATGTGCAAGAATAGATGATAAACTAGCGAGAATAAGTAATAGAGGTATTACTGATGAGACAGAGGATACCGTAGATGATTTAATAGGATATTTATTCTTATTAAAAATGTCAATATAATGGAAGGTAACATAGTTGTTATATGGCCATAAAAAGAAAAGAGGGGACGATTTGTCCCCTTTTTACCTTTTTTATCTGCCTTGATTTTGGTACGGATTTTTCTTATCATTCTCAGATACCTCAATAAATCTAAACAATTGTTTAACTCCGGGAACAAGTCTGAAGGTATGATACCCAAACTCTGTTTTATCTCTTTTATTATCTATATCATTAATTAAATCATAAGACTCTTGAGTAAAGTTATTAATAGCTTTCTGAAGATCTACTGCTAGCCCTGTCAAAGGTATAGGACTCCTAAATACTTGTGTCCAATCTGACGGATTTAAAGCAAATCCTAACTCTAACATAGCTTTATGTATTACCATATTAAGCTTTCTTGTAACCCATGTCTTATTGTATATAGGCTCTCCATCATCTCCTTCCATTCCTAGTGCAAATATAGTTAAAAATAAAGCGAAGAGTGCTTTAAGCTCAGCTGCCATTGCACGTAATTGCCCACGCTTCATAGAAAGGTAATCCTTTTTACTCATATCTTGTATATTTGGATCATCTAAGTTTTCCATCTTATGTTTGTGAAAAGCTTTTTCTGCCCTCTCTTCATCCATTTTAACTCCATCATATAAACCAAACGTTGTTGTATCTAGGGCCCACTGCCCAAACTTTAGACCTGTCTGTTTGATGTTATCTAGCATAGCAAGCTCAGTGTGTATGAGTTCTTCCTTAGCTACGCCATATCGACCCTGTTCATACGCATCCATTATCTGATTGTATCTAAAGTCTCCAAATCTTTCTTGTAGTACTCTAGGGGCCCATCCTT
>Ga0307986_10001096_pt1 | contig 19982 bp, 21 predicted proteins | sample EllFjometageno82_FD_203170 | JGI IMG/M metagenome (GOLD analysis project Ga0307986, IMG submission 203170) | Marine microbial communities from Ellis Fjord, Antarctic Ocean - #82 | ecosystem: Environmental > Aquatic > Marine > Unclassified | place: Southern Ocean | collected 2014-10-09
TGATTTATTATTTCATTACCTAGTTTTTTTTTTAAAATTTCTTCTGCAATAGCAAATCCAACAGAGTTAGCAATTCCTTGCCCAAGTGGACCCGTCGTAGTTTCAATTCCAGTGCCAGGATGATATTCAGGATGTCCAGCACAAACAGAATCTAATTGTCTGAAATTTTTAATATCTTTTAACAAAATACTTTTATATCCAGTTAAGTGTAATAGAGAATAAAGAAGCATTGATCCGTGTCCTGCTGATAAAACAAACCTGTCTCTGTTAAGCCAGTTTGGATTTTTTGGATTAAACCTGAGAAAACTTTTAAAAAGAACAGTTGCCACGTCAGCCATACCCATGGGCATGCCAGGGTGCCCTGAATTTGCTTTTTGGACAGCATCTATTGATAAAAACCTTATTGCGTTTGATAAATCTTTATGTAGTTTGTTCAAAAATATCCTATCTAGACTTAGAAGACTCAATTTAATATTATAAATATATATATATGAAAACTGTCAGTGAAAAAGAAAAAAAGCTACATTTGGCAATTGATAAGTTAAAAAAATTAAAACATCAAAATCCACTACTAAAAACAGATTTAGAGAATCTAAACTCACAAAAAAATCAATTAGAAATTGAAAAAAAAGAAATAGAAGATAAATATGAAAGCTTAGTTATTGACTATAAGAGCCTCATGAAAAGATTAGATAAAATAAATAATCAAAAAAAAGATGAAGAAAAAAAAGAAGCAGAGTTTTCTCAAAAAATTGATGAATTAAATCAAGAAACGGATACGCTATTAGAGGAAGTAGATAAATGGCAAATGTAAATATTAAATTTAATGGCAAAGAGTTTTTATTGTCGTGTGACGATGGACAAGAAGAACATTTGGCAGAGCTATCAATTCACATTAATCAAAAGTTTAATGATCTAAAAAATGAACTTGGAAATATAGGGGAAAATAAACTTTTATTAATTACTTCAGTTAAAATAATGGATGAATATTTTGAAACTAAAAAAAATATAGAAAAAAAAAAAATTGAATTAAAAAACTTATCAGAGAAGTTCAAAAAGTTAAAATCTTTAGTTTATGAATATAAAGAAAAAAAAGAAGAAGAGATTGATCAATTAGCACAGGATCATGAAAACTTTAAAAAAGAGATTAAAAAAAATAAAGAAGACTATGAAAAAATAATTGAAAATGTTGCAGAAGAAATTGAAAATTTTGTCGAAAAAGCTAATTTAGAAAATCCAATTCAATAAACTTGTGCAAAAATCTCAATTAAGAAAAAAAATTCTTAAGATCAGAAAAAAAATAAATAAAAAAAACATTCAAATTAATTTTAATCAAATCATAAGGATTATTAAAAAAGAAAAAGTAAATAAAAAAACTATAGGTGGATATTATCCAGTGAATTTTGAAGTTGATGATTTAGAATTATTAAGAAAACTTGAAAAAAATAAATTCGATATTTCTTTACCAGTAATTAAAAAAAATTTTCAGATGGATTTTTATAAATGGTCATTTTCAGATCTATTAAAAATAAATCAATACGGAATACCTGAGCCAGAAACTAAAAATATAGTTTATCCAGATATTTTATTGATTCCCTTAGTGGCGTTTGACAAAAATTTAAACAGACTTGGATATGGTGGTGGATATTACGATCGATTAATTTCAAAACTACAAAAAAAAAAAATTATCATTAAAATTGGTTTGGCTCTTTCAGTTCAAGAAATAGATAAAGTTCCAATTAATATATATGATCAAAAATTAGATTATATTGTAACAAATAAATATATTATAAAATGAAAATACTTTTTTTAGGTGATGTGGTTGGCATTTCGGGACGTTCGATGATTTTGAATAACTTACTTTCAAAAATAAAAGATAAAAAAATTGACTTCGTAGTTGTTAATGGTGAAAACGCAGCTAACTCAGGTGTGGGTCTTACTGAAGATATATGCAAAGATTTTTTTAATTGTGGAGTAGATGTAGTCACAACTGGAAACCATGTGTGGGATCAAAAGGAAACAATGTCTCATATTGAAAAAGAGAACAGACTTCTTAGACCTAAAAATTTATTTGAACCATCTCCTGGAAAAGGATTTGGTATATTTACAGCTAAAAATGGCACAAAAGTGGGTGTGCTTAATTTAATGGGAAACGTATTTATGAAAAAATGTGAAGATGTATTTGAAGGTGCTGAAAAATTTATGAAAAAATATAAGTTAAAAGAAGATTATGACTTTTTGTTAGTTGATTTTCATGGAGAAACAACAAGTGAAAAAATGGCTATGGGACATTTTTTTGATGGCAACGCCACATTAGTCGTTGGCACTCATACACATGTCCCAACAAATGATGCAAGGGTATTAAAAAAAGGTACTGCGTATCAAACAGATGCAGGAATGTGTGGAGATTATGATTCTGTTATTGGAATGAATAAGAATAATTCAATTAACCGATTTTTAAAAAAGAAATCAATTAAGCATTTTCCTGCGCTTGGCGAGGCTACTTTGTGTGGCGTCATTGTTGAATGTGATGTAGAAACTGGATTAGCAAAAAATATTGAAAATTTTATATATGGAGGAGAATTAAAAAATTCTCATTAATTATTATGTCAGGTCACTCAAAGTGGGCAAGTATAAAACATTCAAAAGGAAAAGCAGACAAAAAAAGGTCTAAAATATTTTCTAAATTATCAAAAGAAATTAGTGTAGCTGCAAAATTGGGTGATAAGGACCCAGATATGAATCCAAGGCTTAGGTCTGCAATTCAAGCTGCAAGATCAGCAAATATGCCAAAAGATAATATTGAAAGAGCTATTGATAAATCAACCACCAACACAGAATCAAATTTTGAAAATTTAAGATATGAAGGATTTGGACCAGATAAGATAGCCGTTATTGTTGAAGCATTAACAGATAATAAAAACAGAACAGCATCTAATGTTAGAACTATATTTCAAAAAAATGGTGGAAATTTGGGAACTCAGGGTTCAGCATCACATAATTTCAATCAACTAGGTATTATTAAAATAGACAAAAAAGAAGTATCTGATGAAAAAATTTTTGAGTTAGCTATTGAGTCTGGTGCTGATGAATGTATTTCAGATAATAATTTTCATGAAATACAATGTCCAATGAGTGAAATTTATAATGTGAAAAAAAAATTAGAAAAAATAATTGCAAATTTTATTTCAACTGAAATTGAATGGGTGCCATTAAATAGTGTTGAAGTAACAAAAGATAGGATAGAGAATGCAATTGAATTTTTAGAGACTCTTGAAGATGATGATGATGTTCAGAGCGTTTATTCAAATATAAAGTTTGGAAACAACTAATGCTTATAATTGGTATTGACCCGGGGATAACTGGATCCATTTGTTTTTTCGAAGATGGAAAAATAATAGATGTAATCGAGATGCCAAATATGCCAGAAGGTAAAAAAAATAAGAGGCAAGTTAATGGCGCACAAGTATTTCATGAAATTTCTTTAAGAATTGTAAATATAAAAAAAGAAAATATTAAAGTAATTATTGAACAAGTTTCAGCTATGCCAGGCCAAGGAGTAACCAGTATGTTTAATTTTGGTCAATCTTTTGGAATTTTAAAAGGAATATGTTCAGCCATGCAATTACCAATGTATTTTGTGAGACCCACAAAATGGAAAAAATATTTTAATTTAATTAATTCAGAGAAAGATGCTAGCAGAACTAAAGCAATAGAGGTATTTCCTTATTTTTCCTCAGAATTATCAAGAAAAAAGGACTCTAATAAAGCAGACGCCATTTTAATTGCTAGTTTCTATTACGAGACTTATAAATTAGAGGAATAAATTTAAGCTATATTAAGCCACATAAAGACAAATTGATGACACATTTTAGTGTGAAATCATAATTATGGAAGCAGATATCACATCTCAAGCAGTAGGGCTTGTATCAAATACTGATTTTTCCTTATGGAGTTTATTTATAAGAGCTGACTTTATAGTAAAATCAGTAATACTTATGTTAATTGGATGTTCAGTTTTTTCATGGGCAATTATTATTGAAAAATTTAAATTATTTAAAAAAATTAACTTAGAATCAGAGATGTTTGAAGAAAAGTTTTGGAAATCAAAATCAGCAGAAACATTTTTCAATAGTCTACCAACTGACTTAGAAAACCCAATGGCTTTATTGTTTAAAGACTCTATGCAAACTTTATTAAAAGCTAAATCTAAATCAAATCTAAACGAAAGAATGAGCAGCATGCTAGAAGTTAATATTGAAAAGCAAATGTCGAAACTTGATAAAGGCTTTACTTTTTTAGCAACTGTTGGTTCAACAGCACCTTTCATTGGTTTATTTGGAACAGTTTGGGGAATAATGAATTCCTTTCAATCAATTGCAATTTCTAGGAATACAAGTTTAGCAATTGTTGCACCTGGTATTGCTGAAGCTTTATTCGCGACAGCTCTTGGTTTGTTAGCTGCTATTCCAGCAGTTGTTGCTTATAATAAATTTAACAATGATTCTAAGAAATATTCACAAAAACTAGAAAACTTTTCTAAAAGATTTTTATCAATAATTTAAAAATGGCTTTTAAACTCAATCGTTCATCAAAAGAACCAATGAGTGAAATTAATGTTACTCCTTTTGTAGATGTGATGCTTGTTTTATTAATCATATTTATGGTAACAGCACCATTATTAACAGTTGGAGTGCAAGTCGATTTGCCTGAAAGTTCGGCCGATTCATTACCTGAAGAACAAGAACCTTTAACCTTATCTATTAATTCGAAGGGAGAAATTTTTATTCAAGAATCTAAAGTTGAATATGATAAAATCATAGCAAAAATATTAGCTGTGTCTAAAAATAGAACTGATACAAGAATTTATGTGAGAGGAGACAAATCAATAAATTATGGTCGAGTTTTAGAAATAATGGGAATGTTGTCCGGGTCTGGATTTACAAAAGTAGCATTAATTTCTGAGCCATATAAAGAAAGGTAGTTTAAGTGAATAGAAATATTGCTATTTCTTCAGGACTCCATATTTTATTAGTTATAATTACTGCTATGAGTTTACCATTTCTATCAAAAAAACCAATTGACCTTCCACCAATAGTTTCAGTTCAACTTATTCAAATTTCAGATCAAACTAATATTCCATTTGCACCAAAAGCAAAAAAAATTATCGAAAAAATTAAAAAAGAAAAAAAAAAATTAGTATCCGAACAAGCACCACCTAAAATTACAAAAAAACAAAAACCAGACGCAGTTCCATTACCTAATGAAAAAATAGATAAAGTAAAAAAAATTAAAGATGATAAACAAAACCCAGAAAAGATAGACAATGAAGTTAAGCAAGTTTCTGAATTTGAAAAAGATAATTTGTTTGATCCTAACAACATTGCAGCACTTATAGATAAATCAAAAATTGAGAGTTCTGAGACAAAAAATAAAACAGATAAAGTAACTCAAGATCAGGATAAAAGTATTGATTTGAGTGGATTATCATTGAGTGAAGAAGATGCATTAAAAGCTCAAATTTTTGGGTGCTGGAGTATCCCGCTAGGATTGCCTTACAATGAAAATTTATTAGTTAGAATTAAGTTACAATTAAAACCAGATGGATCTATTATAAGGTCTGAAATTTTAGATCATGCTAGAATGAACAAACCAGGACAAGGATTTTATAAAGTGTTAGCTGAAAGCGCATTAAGAGCTATAAAGTTATGCCAACCACTCAGAGTACCAAGCTCCGGCTATGAGAAATGGAAAGACTTACAATTAAACTTTGATGCAAGAGAAATGCTGGAAGGATAAAATGTTATTTAGATATTTATTATTATTATTATTGATTTTATTACCCATTAAATCTTTTGCTTTAATTGAAGTAGATATCACTCGAGGTAATTTAAGCCCCCTTCCTGTTGCAGTTTCTTCTTTATCTATAGATCAAAAATCAAAAGAAATTTTTAAAAAAATTTTAAAAAAAGAAAACATTGGTTCTGAAATATCAAAAATTGTTGAAAATAATTTAAAACAAACTGGTTTATTCAATCCACTTAATAAAGATGCATTTCTTCAAAAACCAGAAATAGCAAATCTAAAGCCAAGGTTTGAAGATTGGAAACTTATAAAAGCACAAGCCCTAGTAACGGGGAAGGTTACTTTTGTAGATGAAAAATTAAGAGTTGAATTTAGATTATGGGATGTTTTGGCTGGAAAAGAAATGATGGCTTTGGCTTTTACAACGATACCAAGTAACTGGAGAAGAGTAGGTCATATAATTACAGATAAAGTTTATGAACGTTTAACAGGTGAAAAAGGATATTTCGATACTAGAATAATTTATGTTGCTGAAGAAGGACCCAAAATAAAAAGAATAAAAAAATTAGCAATTATGGACCAAGATGGATTTAATAATAAATTTTTAACATTGGGTAATGAATTAGTTTTAACTCCAAGATTTAATCCTACAAATCAAATGGTTACTTACCTCTCTTACTTTAAAAACTTACCAAGGGTTTATTTGCTTGATATTGAAACAGGCATGCAAGAAGTGGTTGGAGATTTTCCTGGAATGACGTTTGCACCAAGATTCTCTCCAGATGGAAAAAAAATCATAATGAGTTTTGCTCAAGATGGAAATTCAGATATTTATACTATGGACCTTGAAAATAGAATTGTTGAGAGAATTACCAACCATCCTTCAATTGATACTTCCCCATCATATTCACCAGATGGAAAGTATATTTGTTTTAATTCCGATAGAAGTGGCTATCAACAAATTTATGTAATGGAAAGTAATGGAAAAAATGTAAAAAGAATTTCATTTAAAAAAGGATTGTATGGAACACCAGTTTGGTCACCGAGAGGAGACTTAATAGCTTTTACAAAACTACATAAAGGAAAATTTTATATAGGAGTAATGAGATCTGATGGTAGTGGTGAGAGACTTTTAACAGAGAACTTTTACCAAGAAGCCCCATCCTGGTCTCCAAATGGCAGAGTTTTAATTTTTTACAGAGAAACCAAAACTAATTCCAAGGGAGAAGGGTTTTCAGCCAAATTATGGTCTATAGATTTGACAGGTTATAATGAAAGGCTTGTAGAAACAAAAACGGACGCATCTGACCCATCATGGTCATCACTATTGAGTAATTAAGTTTTATTAGTTGATTTTTAGCTTGAAACATCTAACTAGTTGTGAAAAAGTTAAATAATTCAAATCAAGTATTAAGGAGTAATAATGAAAATAAACAATATTTTAAAAAATGGATTACTAATTATGATAGCAAGTTTGGTGTTATCAGCATGTGCAACGCAAAAGAAATCATCAGGACAAATACAGGGTGATGTTTATACTGGAAAAGACTCAGTTGAATATTTAGCTTCAGGAGTTGCTGATAGAGTTTTCTTTGCAACAAATGAAACAGTTTTAACAACAGCAGCAAGAGAAACCTTAAGAAAACAAGCAACGTGGTTAAGAAAAAATTCTAAGCTTAATGTTGTATTAGAGGGTCATGCCGATGAAAGAGGCACAAGAGAATATAACTTAGCATTGGGTGAAAGAAGAGCCAACTCTGCAAAAGACTATTTAATGACTTATGGAATTTCTTCAGACAGAATTTCTGTTCTTAGTTATGGTAAAGAAAGACCAGTAGATTCTGGATCAAACCCTTTAGCTTGGTCAAAAAATAGAAGATCAGTTACTGTTAAAGCAAATTAATAAAAAATTTAGAAAGACCCTAGGTATTTAAATACCTAGGGTCTTTTTTTTGCCATCATTATAATTATTACTAATAATATGCTTGGTTATAAAAAATTAATTCAATTAAAAATAATATTAATATTTATTTTATTTAGCAGTGTTTCATTTGCGGGTAATCATAATATAAATGAAGTATTAAAATTAATTCAAAAAGATTTAAAAACCTTAGAAAAAGCAGTTTATTCAAAATCATTTAATACAGATAATAATTTAGAAAATTCAAATAATCAAAATACACTTGATCAAAGTTCAGAAGATGTTCTTACAAGGCATTTATTAAAATTATCAGAAATTGAGAGTCAATTTCAAGAATTAACAAATAAGTTTGAAGAAATAAATTTTAAGTTAGATAAACTTTCTAGTCGATTATCAAAGGTTCAAGCAGACAATCAAATAAGATTTTTAGATATAGAAAATTTTTTATCTTCAGTTGAGGGCGATCAAAAAATATCATTTAAGAAAAAAAAAAAATTAGACAAAAAATTACCAGGTTCTTCACAACCTCAAGATTTAGGATCGATCTCATATAAAGATTCAGAAAACAAAGATTCTGAGCAACAGATACAATCTATAGACACCACTTCAACAGTAATTACAGAAAATTTTCGAGCAGAAGAAAAAATTCTTCCAGAAGGAACTCCTAATGAACAATATGAGTTTGCTACAAGTTTTTTAAAAGTAGGAGATTACAGCACAGCAGAAAGAGCATTTAGAGAATTTGTATTAACTAATTCAAAACATAAACTAGCAGGCAATGCTCAATATTGGTATGCCGAAACATTTAGGATAAGACAACTTTATACTGATGCTGCTTCAGCTTATCTTGAAGGATATCAAAAATATCCAAAAGGTGAGAAGGCTTCTATAAATTTATTAAAACTTGGTGTATCAATGGTTCAGATTGGAGAAAAGAAGCAAGGTTGCAAAATGATTGATGCAGTAGAAAAACAATACCCTAAAGCAAATCAATCTGTGCTTCAAAAAGCAAAGTATGAATCAAAAAAGTTTGAGTGCGAAAAACAAAACTCATAAAAAAATTCTTAGTTACCTTAAAAATAAAAAAATACTCAAAATATTTAAGGAATTTAAAAATTCATTAAATATTAATGATAAGTTTGCTGTAGCAGTGTCTGGTGGACCCGACAGCTTAGCATTAGCATTTCTAGCAAAATGTTTTTCATTAAAATATAATGTAGTAATTAAATACTTTATAGTTGATCATAAATTACGTAAAGAATCATCATCTGAGGCAAAAAATGTTATTAGCATTCTAAAAAAGATTGGTATTGATTGTAAAATTTTAACATGGAATGGGAAAAAGCCGAATACAAATATTCAATCAGTAGCAAGAGATAAAAGATATTCATTATTAGTTAAAGAATGTAAAAAAAATAAAATTAAAAATATTTTAATAGGACATCATTTAGATGACTTATTTGAAAATTTTTTAATTAGAATTTTGAGAGGTAGTGGACTAAAGGGACTAGTATCTCTTGATAAAAAAACAAAATATAAGGATAATTTTACAAAGGTTTTAAGACCATTACTGGGTTTAGAAAAAAAAAATTTAACTGATTTATCCAAAAAAATATTTAATTTTTTTATTAAAGACCCTTCAAACAAAGATGAAAATTTTAAAAGAATTAGAATAAGAAATTTACTAAGCTCGCTTGAAAAAGAAGGTCTTGATAAAAAAAAATTTTTACTTACGATAAATAATCTAAAAGATTCTGATAAATCAATTAAATTTTACGTAAATAGAAATATAAAAAAATATTCTACTTATTTGAAAAAAAAAAATTCATTTATTTTAAGTGAAAATTTTTTTGATCAAGCGCATGAAGTAATTTTTAGATCCTTAACAAAAGTAATTCAGCAAATAGGACAAAAATACTATCCTGTGAGAGGAAAAAGCATTAGTGAATTAATCAAAAAAATCCAATCTAACTTACTTGTAAAAACAACATTGGGTAATTGCTTAATTGAAAAAGTAAATAAAAGTATATTAATATCTAAAGAAAATTAGCTTTAAGGTTAAATTCTGTAACAATTTGACACTTGTTTAATTGATAATAATTCTTATCTTATACCTATGAATATAAAAAATTTAGCAATGTGGGCTGTAATTGTTTTTTTAACTATTGGCCTTTACAATATGTTTAAAAATCCTCAAGCCAATATTAGGAGTACTAATTCAATAATATTCTCAGAATTTTTAACAGAAGTTGATAATGGTGGAGTAGTAAAAGTAGAAATACAAGGTAACAATATAAAAGGTATCCTTGCAAACGGAGATTCTTTTTCAACTTATTCCCCAAATGACCCAAACTTAATTGAAAAACTCTCTAGCAAAGGTGTAAGCATTTCAGCTGCCCCTATAGAAGATAAAATGCCATCACTATTTGGAGTTCTATTGTCATGGTTTCCAATGCTTTTATTAATTGCAGTCTGGATTTTTTTTATGAGACAGATGCAAGGAGGCAAAGGTGGAGCTATGGGTTTTGGTAAATCTAAAGCAAAAATGATGAATGAACTAAAAGGCAAAGTAACATTTAATGATGTTGCGGGAATAGAAGAAGCTAAAGAGGAAGTTGAAGAAGTTGTTGAATTTTTAAAAGACCCAAAAAAATTTAGTAGACTTGGAGGAAAAATACCAAGAGGATGTTTACTGGTTGGACAACCTGGTACAGGTAAAACTTTACTTGCAAGAGCAATTGCTGGAGAAGCTGGAGTTCCTTTTTTTACAATATCAGGATCTGATTTTGTTGAAATGTTTGTTGGTGTCGGAGCCTCTCGAGTTAGAGATATGTTTGAACAAGGTAAAAAACATTCTCCATGTATTATATTTATTGATGAAATCGATGCAGTTGGAAGAAGTAGAGGAGCTGGTCTTGGTGGTGGAAATGATGAAAGAGAACAAACTTTAAACCAATTATTAGTTGAGATGGATGGATTTGAGACCAATGAAGGAGTGATAATTATTGCAGCAACAAACAGACCTGATGTATTAGACCCTGCTTTATTAAGACCAGGTAGATTTGATAGACAAGTAGTTGTTGGACTTCCTGATATTATTGGAAGAGAAAAAATTTTAAAAGTGCATATTAAAAAAATTAAAATGGCTCCAGATGTAAATTTAAGAACCATAGCAAGAGGAACACCAGGATTTTCAGGAGCAGATTTAGCAAATATAGTAAATGAAGCTGCATTATTAGCTGCGAGAAGAAATAAAAGAATAGTTACTTTAAATGAATTTGAAGAAGCGAGAGATAAAGTAATGATGGGTTCTGAAAGAAGATCGATGGTAATGACTGAAGAGGAAAAAACTTTAACTGCTTATCATGAAGCAGGACACGCAATTGTAACTATTAATGAAGATGCAGCCCATCCTATTCATAAAGCAACAATTATTCCAAGAGGTAGAGCATTAGGAATGGTTATGCAATTGCCAGAAAGAGATGAATTATCTCAAACAAGAGAACAACTTCATGCTCAATTGGCAATAGCAATGGGAGGAAGAGTTGCGGAAGAAATAATTTTTGGAGAAGACAAGGTAACCACAGGTGCATCCAGTGATATTGAACAAGCAACAAAAAGAGCACGAGCCATGGTAATGAGGGCAGGTTTAAGCAAAGAATTAGGACCTGTTGCATATGGAGAAAATGAAGAAGAGGTATTTTTAGGTAGATCAGTTGCTAGAACTCAAAATATGTCTGAAGAAACAGCTAAAAAAGTAGACTCAGAGATTAGAAAAATTGTAGACAAGGGTTACGAAAGAGCAAGAAAAGTCTTAACTGAAAAAATTGATGATTTGCATAAATTGGCTAAGGCACTTTTAACTTATGAAACTTTATCAGGTGAAGAAATTGAAAATTTAATAAATAAAAATATCTTTCCTAAAGATAAAGAAGATTTAAAAGTTGAGGATGGTAAAAAAGATTCATCTTTAGAATCAATGGGACTTAAGCCAAAAATAGTTCACTAATAGATAATGAAAAAATATTACACAAGAGTGTGTAATTTTTATTTTGGAAGTAAATCAATACAATTAGTAGCTAAAAAAAAAACATTACCATTAAATGGTAACAACGAAATTTCATTTGATCAAATTGAAATTATTTCAAGAAATTCAAAAAAATTGATCAATATCAAAGATATAGGAAAATTATCAATATTTTTAAAAAAAAAAATTAATAATGATATTAAAATTATTATTAAAAAGAATAAAAATTTTTCAAATTTAAATTTTAGAAAAGTTCCCAATATAATGGGTGTATTAAATTTAACTCCAGACAGTTTTTCTGACGGGGGAAAATTTAATAAAAAAAAATTAGGAGTAAACCACGCAATTAATTTATTTAGACTAGGAGCAGACATAGTTGATGTTGGTGGTGAATCCACAAGACCAGGCTCTAAGGCTGTAAGCGAAAAAAAAGAATGGAATAGAATAGAAAAAATAATAAAAAAGATCAGTAAAACAATTACATTGTCACTGGACACAAGAAAATCAGAAATTATGAATAAAGGAATTAAAATAGGAATTAAACTTATAAATGATGTTTCAGGATTGAGTTATGACCCTAAAACAATAAATGTATTAAAAAAAAGTAAAATTCCATTTGTAATTCAACATTCACAAGGAACCCCTGAAAATATGCAAAATAATCCTAGTTATAAAAATGAATTATTAGATATTTATGATTTTTTTGAAGAAAGAGTAAAATTTTTAAGATCTAAAGGCATAAAACATAACAATATTATAGTTGATCCCGGCATAGGTTTTGGAAAAAATTTGAAACATAATATGAATTTGATTAGAAGTGTTTCTATTTTTCACACACTTGGTTTTCCTATACTACTTGGTCTTTCTAGAAAAAAATTTATTAAAGATTTATCTGGAAAAAATGACACTAAGGAAAGAATGGGTGGAACAGTTGCTTCTTCTTTATATTCAATGATGCAAGGAGTTCAAATTTTAAGAATTCATGATGTTAATGAATTAATACAGAGTATAAAAGTTTTTAAAAGATTAATAAAAAATTAATGACAAAAAAATATTTTGGAACAGATGGAATCAGAGGAACTGTAAACAGCAAAAATATTAATGGTGACATGTTTTTTAAATTTGGTTTAGCTTCGGGAACCTACTTTAAGACTCAAAAAAAAAAGAAACAAATAGCAATAATTGCAAAAGACACTAGATTGTCAGGTTATACTTTGGAGCCAGCTTTAGTTTCAGGACTTACATCTTCAGGAATGCACGTTTATACACTGGGACCTTTACCAACAAATGGTCTAGCAATGTTAACAAAATCTATGAAAGCAAATATGGGCATTATGATCACAGCATCTCATAATCCATATTATGATAATGGATTAAAGTTATTTGGTCCTGACGGACTAAAGTTATCTGACAAAATAGAAAAGAAAATAGAAAGTTTAATTGATAAAAAAATTGAAAATAGCCTTTTAAAACCAAAAGAATTAGGAAGGGTAAAAAGATTAGAAAACGGAAATGAAGAATATATTAAAATATTAAAAAAAAATTTTCCAAAAAATTTTAATCTTGAAGGATTAAAAATAGTTATTGATTGCGCAAATGGTGCTGGATACAAAGCAGGACCTAAATTATTAGAATCTTTAGGCGCAAAGGTGTTTGCGATTGGAATAAAACCAAATGGTTTAAATATCAATAAAAATTGTGGTTCAACATTTCCAAATAAAATTAAGTCAGCAGTAAAAAAATATAATGCTCATATTGGAATTTCACTTGATGGTGATGCAGACAGAGTAATCATGTGTGATGAAAGAGGAAGTATAATTGATGGAGATCAAATAATTGCAGCTCTAGCAATTAGATGGAAAAATAAAAAAATGCTAAGAGGTGGAATTATAGGCACACTAATGTCTAACTATGGATTAGAGAAATTTTTTAAATTAAATCAAATAAAATTTATAAGAGCAAATGTTGGAGATAGATATGTAAAAGAAAAAATGCAAAAAAATAATTTTAATTTAGGTGGTGAACAATCTGGGCATATTATATTAGGAAAATTTGCGACAACTGGTGATGGTTTACTCGTTGCATTAGAGGTTTTATTTTCTTTAAGAAAAGGAAAAAAAGCCAGTAATTTTTTTAATACTTTTAAAAAAGTACCACAAATTTTAGAAAATATTGAAGTAAAAGATAAAAATATAATTAATAATAATGAAGTAAAAAATTCTATAAAGTTAGCTGAAAAATTAATGAAAAAAGAAGGAAGAATATTAGTAAGAAAATCAGGAACAGAATTAAAAATTAGAGTAATGGGTGAGAGTGAAAATAAAAAACTACTTCAAAAATGTATAAATATTATTAAAAAAAAAATTAAATAAATTGAAACTAAAATCTAAAATATTAATTATAGCAGGATCAGATTCTTCGGGAGGAGCCGGTATCCAAGCAGATATTAAAACTGTCACAGCTTTAGGATCATACGCTATGACAGCCATAACAGCTGTAACAATTCAAAACACTACAGGGGTTAAGTCTATAGTTTCTATTGACCCTAAGCATATTTCGAACCAAATCGAATTTACTTCAAAAGATATTAAACCTGATGCTATAAAAATTGGAATGTTAAACTCTTCAAAAGTCATAAAATCTGTTATTCGTTCATTAGATATTATTAAAGTTAAAAAAATAATTTTAGATCCAGTGATGGTCGCAAAAGGTGGTGCTAAACTAATCGATAATGCTGCAATTCAAATGATTAAGAATAAACTGATAAAAAAGGTTACTTTAATAACACCTAATATTCCTGAAGCAGAAATGTTAACTAGTACCAAAATAACAACCATAGAAGATATGATCTATGCGGCAAGTATATTGATTAGATTGGGAGCAAAAAATGTTTTTATAAAAGGAGGTCATCTGAACTCTAAAATGCTTCATGACATTTTTGTAAACAAAAAAGAAATTAATATTATAAAAAATAAAAGAATTGCAACCAGTAATACACATGGCACTGGGTGCACTTTGTCATCAGCCATTTCTACATTTTTTTCATGTGGAAAAACCCTAAAGAAATCTTGTGAGCTGGCAACTAAGTATGTAAATCATTCAATAAGATCTAACCCTAATTATGGTAAGGGGCATGGCCCAATAAATCATTTATGTTCAACCTTTATAGAAAAAAAATTTAGATAATGAAAAATATAGTTGTTGTCGGTTCGCAGTGGGGAGATGAAGGAAAGGGTAAAATTGTTGACTGGTTGTCAGATCAAGCAGATGTAGTTATTCGTTTCCAAGGTGGTCACAATGCAGGTCACACGTTGGTAATAAATGGAATTACCTATAAATTAAGATTACTTCCATCAGGCATTGTTCGAAAAAATAAAATCTCAATTATTGGTAATGGTGTTGTGGTAGATCCTTGGGCATTATTAGAAGAAATAGAAGAAATAAAATCAAAAGGTGTTGAGGTTAATATCAATAATTTTATAATTTCTGAATCTGCAAATCTTATTTTACCATTCCACAGAGAGATGGATGAAATAAGAGAAGATGCTGCTGGAAAAAGCAAAATTGGAACTACTAGACGTGGAATAGGACCGGCATACGAGGATAAGGTTGGAAGAAGATCCATTAGAGTTATGGACTTAAGATCCGAAAGTAATCTTGATCATAGGTTAGAAACAGTATTATTACACCATAATGCTATCAGAAAAGGACTAGGTAAAAAAATATATGAAAAGGAACAACTTAAAAAAGAACTTTTAAAGATAGCACCAGAAATATTAAAGTTTTCACAACCAGTTTGGCTTAGAATTGACGAATTTAAAAAAGAAGGAAAAAAAATATTGTTCGAAGGAGCACAAGGAATTTTATTGGATGTTGATCATGGAACATATCCCTTTGTTACATCTTCAAACACTGTAGCTGCAAGTGCAGCGACAGGCACAGGTTGTGGACCTAATTCAATACATTATGTACTGGGCATTACAAAAGCTTATACGACTAGAGTAGGTGAAGGACCTTTTCCAACTGAGTTAACAGATGACATAGGTGAATTGCTTGGCTCAAGAGGGAAAGAATTTGGAACAGTTACAAGTAGAAAAAGAAGATGTGGGTGGTTTGATGGAGTATTAGTTAGACAGACAATTAAAATTTCAGGAATTGATGGAATAGCTTTGACTAAACTTGATGTTTTAGATGAGTTAGATGAAATTAAGATGTGTGTTGAATATGATTTAGATGGAAAAAAAATGAATTATCTTCCAGCAGCAGTTGAAGATCAATTAAAAATAAAACCAATTTATAAAACATTTCCTGGTTGGAAAATATCAACTAAAGGAACTAAAAATATTGAAGCACTACCAGAGAACGCCAAAAAATATATCTATGCTGTAGAAGATTTTATTGGTGCAAAAATTTCAAGTATCTCAACAAGTCCAGAACGAGAAGACACTATCCTTTTAGAAAATCCTTTTGAAGTTTAATTAACAGGCAGTAAGTTTTTGATTTAGCAGAAATAAGTATATATTTTTAATAATAATAAGTGAGTATTGTATTAGAATATATTTCCAATTAAAGAAAACTAAGAGAGTTATCTATGAAAAAAAATAGATTTTTAAAAATTAAAAAATATTATAAATTTAGAAGATTTAAACCATTAGAATATTTTGAAAATCTAGTTGTTTTATTTGGAAAAGAGTTGATGATCGAGTCATCCTCTATTTTTGTATCATATTTTAATTCTACGACAGACATTGGGTCATTCTTAAAAGAATTTTTTTTAAAAAAATTATAAATAATTTTATTATCAATGGTAATACGATAATTTTTATATTTATAATACTCTCTGATATATTCAATGTGCATAATAGGCTTCATGTGTCCATACATTTTGTCAAAGTGACCAAATGTAGTAATTCTATTTGCCTCTGTAAGAGAAATCTTTTTAGAAATCTTAAATCTACCTTCGGAACTGGAAATTTTTTTTTCAAATAAAAATATTTTGTTATTCTCATGAGGATAACTTCTAATTCTCACTTTTTTTCTTGGCATTACTCCCTCAATCGAATCTGTGTGACAGTTTTTATTGATAGTATCAAAATAGAGACTGGAAATCATTCTTTTTGGATACAGAATATCAGCACCTCTAGATGACAGCATATTTTTAAAATCATAAATTTTAGATTTATTAAGTCTTAATTTTATTTCTTTTCTAAAACTCATAATAAATATAATATGTGTTTTAGTTTAGTTATGTGTGATTTCAGAAAAAATATCAATGTCTGTTTTTTTATCATAGTTTAAGCACTCAGTTTTTTTTACTTTAATTTTACCACCGTTAAATTCTTGTTTTTTTTTATATGCAGCAAAACAAGTTTTTACATTATCAAAATTTGCATCTTTTAATCTAGCTATTGAACTATCTTTTACAGCAATACCAATATCGGTATTTTTAATAAACGATAAATTAGAAAATAATTTAGATCTTTCACCTACCGAAATTCCTTTGTCACCACAAAAATTTATTTTGACATTATTAAATTGATAATTTCCAAAAGATAAATCAACACAATCATTGCCCGCGTTTGTAATTATCAAATCATCTATGGATATATTGGAAAAGTCCATATCCAGAGCATCATTTGTTGACTCAGAAGATTCAATTTTTTTAATGTACCCCTGGCTTCTTATTATATTAATTGCGTCTTCACAGTTAGCATTTTCAATTTCAATAATGATATCTTTAACATCTAAGTCAATTAAATTTAAACAACCAGTCAAACCTTTCTGATTAATAGTTTTACTATTTAAATTTTTTTCCAAAGGAATTAATTTCAATATAATCTTTGTATTGTTTATTGAGCCACCCTTGATAGTTATTTTAGTATTAGGTATTTTTTGAATAAACTCAAGTGTGTTAGAACTAATTTTATTTAATGTGTAATCATTTTTATTATAAGATAAGTTTGAATTTTGATAAGATAAATTAATTAAATCATTTTTTTTTACAAAGATTCCTTTTAATTTCTTATTTTCAATTTTATGAATACCAATAAATTGATAGTATTTTTTATTTTTTTTATATGTACCACCTAGTAGTGCAATTAGGTTTTGATTATTAAATGAAACTTCTTTACATATAATTTGAGCACATTCATAAAATTTATCATATGTTGAATTGCTAAAAATTGGCAAAATCTGATGTGGTAATTCTTTAATATTTTTAAAATATGTTTTAAGGTTTTCATTATAATCTACATAATTACTCTCTTTAATGTCAAAATTTTTTTCAAGTTTTTTAATTTGAACTAGATTATTTAAGATCATAGAAAGTTTTAAAATAATTTCCTGTTCATTGTATTTTTCATTATTGAAATTTTTGCGAATATTTTTTCTAATTTCAAATAAATCTAAATTATTAACCAAATCTATTGTGGTATTTAATGAACTAAAAAACTTTTTATTTTTTGGCAATTTTTCAATATCAAGAGGAGCTAAAATATTCGAGTTACCATCGTAATATATTGGTTCAAAACTCTGGTATTCAGCATTCCAGTAAAATTTTCTATTGTGTGGCATTAGCGCATGAAAACTATTTGAAGCAAAAATGATATTATGAAATATATCAATTTTTTTTTTTAGAATCATTTCATTAGATTTATCTAATTGTACATTTTTTATTTTTGAATAATCATAATAATAGTTATTTTCTTTCATGTAGTGATTTAAGGTTTCTAAATAAAATATATTGAGAGATGCAACGGCATCAATCATTATTTTTTTATATTCTTTGTTTTTATTTAGTAATTTTTTATTTGAAATCTTTGATAAACTAAAATAATAAGCAGAATCTGTAAAATGATTAAGATCATCGTCATAAAGATATCTTTCATCGCCCTCTAAAATTACTGACTCTTTTCTTTTATTGAACTCAAGAAACTCTTTGGTAGCTTTTTCTTGAAATAACATTTTAGAATTATTTGATTGACTATCAACTTTTACGTAGAAAGTTCTTGGTGCCATTATATTTAGGGATCTAAAAAATTCAGTTAATATAATTTCATCATCTGGATTACCTCTAGTCTTAGGTAATAATAACTTAAATTTTGTTATCCCATTAATATGACCATTTTTTAAATGTATATCTAAACTTTGTATAGTATTGCCGTTTCTTAGCTCTATATGATCCTTGAAATCACCATGCCTTCTAATTTTTGCCTTAAATATACAACTAATATTATTTTGAAATAAAACATTTACATTTGCAGAATATCTTTTTTTATATTCTTTTTTAATTGTTCCTGAACTTATAAATATTTTAAAATTATCTTTTTGCCATTTTTTATTCTTCTTAATTTCAATAGAAATCTTTTTTGGTAATATATCTTCAGATAAATTATTGAAATATTTATTTTTGTCATCTATGCAGAGATTTTCACTAGTATCTGCTTTCGTAAAAAGAGAAAATGAAAGAGATAAAATTAAAACAAATATTTTTAAATTATATAATTTCAAAATTAATTATTTTGCAGGAACTATTTGCTTCTATTTTTTCTTTAAAAACTCTTAGTTCTTTTTGGCTGTCAAAAGCTAATTTGTATAAGAATTCTCCAGTTTCTTCATTTAGTGAAAAAGATTTTAAATTATCATGGTTTTCTATTTCACTATTTTTTTGTTTTGTTTTAATTTCAATTAAATTTAATTCATTGCCATCATCAAAAGATGATGGAAAAAGCGTGATATTAAATTTTTGAAAAAATAACTGAAAAACCCTCAATAAAAAAATAATCAAGAAGGTTGTTATAATTAAACCTGTTGCGTACTGAATTTTAACACCTGTAGCTATGCCAACAGTGATTAAATTAAAATACATGACTAGTTCTAAAGCACTTTTTACAGGGTGTCTGAATCTTACAATCGATAAAGCTCCAATCATCCCCAGTGATAACGCAATGTTGCCCGCAATAGTTTTGGTTATAATAAAAGTAATAAAAGGCAGAAGTATAAAGGTTATTGTTTGATTGTAAGTTTTAACCCATTCGTGTCCAGACGATTGTAGAGCTACCCTGTAACCTATACCAGCTGATAACAAAACTATTAATGTGTGTAAATCGTCATTCATTATAATAAATTTTAATGTAACTATATAACATAATATATAAATTAGTAAAACTTATATGTCTAAAATAATGCTATATTCATATTTTCTAAAAAAGTATCAAATTCTTATATTTT